>Ga0326513_10000150_pt1 | contig 54843 bp, 32 predicted proteins | sample 2_2465_0518_D_FD_203654 | JGI IMG/M metagenome (GOLD analysis project Ga0326513, IMG submission 203654) | Bovine rumen microbial communities from UC Davis, California, United States - 2_2465_0518 | ecosystem: Host-associated > Mammals > Digestive system > Stomach > Rumen | place: USA... | reverse complement strand
CAGAATTACGGTTTTCCCTCTTCATATACCAACGATAAGGACCAATGTCACTTAGGGTAGTAATCTTACTTAAATTACCTTTATCCATAACATAATATTTGCCACTTGCCTTTTGCAAAAGAGACATATTCTCGTAGAGACCTGTAAAGATGAACTTTTCGGTAGTGGTAGAACATTCAATACTATTCTCCGCAGACTCATATACAGTCGTTTTTTCTACGGACAACGTCTTATTGCCCCAAGTCTTAGCCTTGATGAGATAAGGAGTATTAGGATAAATAACAGAATCGTCATTCTTCATTTTTACGAACTCCAATACGGTCCTGTCTATATTTCCATCATCATTATCGTCATACTGGCGGACAGCATTTATACGAGCCACCTCGAAATCATCCTTCCAGTCCTTATATTCCAGAGAGAAAGGAAGATATAGAGCCTCCCAGTTCGCAGTATAACTACGGGTAAAGGAAACTTCTGCACCATCAACCTGCGAATTTTGGGTATATGACTCACTACCAGCCAGGAATAATTGCTTAGGATTTGCCTGAATATTAGAGAAACCAAAATCTTTCAACGCTTCCTTGTATGCATCTATGCTGATACTTGGAACATATATGGGGATAGATGTATTGACTATATAAAAAACCTCTTTCCCGAATTCAGGAGGAGAAGTTCTTTTAAAAGTTATAGAAGTGAGATCAGAATCAAAGAAAGCATAATCTCCAATACTCTTCACGGAGTTCGGAATTGTGATTGAAGTGAGATTAGAACCAAAGAAAGCATAATCTCCAATACTCGTCACAGAGTTAGGGATAACAGTATTTTTGCACCCCAGAATCAATTTGTTGGAAGAAGTCTCTATTATTGCATTACAATTGTCTCTGCTGTCATATTTGGGATTGTCTTTTTCTACAATTATAGAGGTAAGACGTAGGTTATCCATGAAAACTTTTTCACCAATACTCGTCACGGAGTTAGGGATTGTGATGAATGTTATATTACAATTTTTGAAAGCATAATCTCCAATACTCGTCACGGAGTTAGGGATTGTGATGGAGGTAAGCCTTAAACATAAATGGAAAACATGACTTCCAATACTCGTTACGCCATATTCAATCACAACTTTATTGATTTTGCTTCGATCGTTAAACCAAGGAACATCATCTTGATGCACATAATAAGGCATATCTCCTGTTCCTGATATGGTCAACGTACCATCATCAGACAGATTGCATTTTATCCCATCTATCTCCCAAGATTTCTCCGCATGAATTGCAGAGAATGAAAAAAGGGTGAGTAAAAGAAGGAGTAAATTCTTTCTCATATTTGTTTATAGTTTAGGGGGTTACAGATTTATTGTTGTCAACACACTAATTGCATGCAAAAATACACAAAATATCTGATTCCGCCAAATTTTTACGCAAAAAATCGTTTTTCCTCTCAAAATGATTTAACGCTAAGGCGCGAAGACGCAAAGAAAGATAACTCAGCGTCTCTGCGCCTCTGCGTTTGAAATTCCCTCTTGACAACGCTCGACCTTCGTGGTTGCTCCATCGCTGCTCCATCGCTGATCCATCGATACTCCATCGAAACGATGGACTTACTATGGAGTAACGATGGAGTAACGATGGAGTATCTACGGCGAAAAGAAGGGGAATGAAGGGGCGAGACGGAAAGGAAAATTTCCGCTTGCGCGGAGATACTTGGAAAGAAAATTTGGAGGAAATTAAAACAGTAAATTAATTCATTAAATTATTTTTATTGACCACAGATATATCTCGGATAACACAGATGTCAATCACGAGCGCAAGCGAGAAAATCCGTGTAATTCGTGTAATCTGTGTTCGAAAAAATAAAGGAAACGGATTTATCTGAAAAATTTACTGAATTAATTTACTGGTTAATTTACTTTCCGAATATACAGTTTGCTGTTGTAGAATTTAGTTTCTGGAAACAAAAATCCCCTTGCAAATACGATGATTTGCAAGGGGCGATTTATATAGCCTTGTACCCAGAGCGGGGGTCGAACCCGCACGCCTTTCAGCATCGGTGTTTGAGACCGACTTGTCTACCGATTCCAACATCTGGGCGGAAAGCGGTTGCAAAGGTAATAGTTTTTTTCGGTTTTTGCAAATTAATCTCCAAAAATTTTGCGGATAGATATAAAATTAGTAACTTTGCAGTCATAAATGACAAAAGACAAAAGGCAAAAGACAAAAGACTTTCAGCTACAAAAATTTTGGCAATTATGACTATCTTTAGACTTTCGACTTTTGACTTTAGCCAAAAGATTTCATCATGGCACTCGAAAACAGACTCACACAGGAACAGGCTCTGATACAACAGCAGCAACAGCGACTTACCGCGCAGCAACTTCTGCAGGTGAAATTGCTGGAGATGCCTCTTGCCCAACTGGAAGAGAATATCAAGACTGAACTGTATGAGAATCCTGCCCTTGAGAGTACTGATCCTGACGAGAATGATAACCTCAACCCTAACGCGAGTCTGAATGAGGGCGACAGTATTGGTGAGGGTGAGGGTGAGAGTGAGGATGAGGATTTCGATGCTCAGACAGAACGCGAGGACAGGGAGGAGGCTCTCGACTCTGCCCTCGACAGCATAGACTCCGACGACCGTCTGGCAAGCGACTACCGAGCTTACGGAGACAGTAACCAGACGGGAGCAGAACAGGAGGAGATGGTATATGGCGATACCCAGTCGTTCTACGACAAACTTCAGGAACAGGTCAGCGAGGAGGACCTTACGGATACTCAGCGACAGATAATGGAATATCTGATAGGCTCTCTCGATAATGACGGTTTCCTTCGCTCGGATGTCTCTTTCATCAGCGAGAATCTGGCAATTTACCAAGGTCTTGATGTTACAGACAAGGATGTAAACCACGTTCTGAGCATACTCCAGAGCTTTGACCCAGCCGGAATAGGTGCAAGTTCCTTGCAGGAATGCCTTCTTTTGCAGATTGCCCGTCGTGAGGATTCAAGGCTCACCCGACGAATGAGGAGGGTGATACGCGACTATTTCGACGACTTTACAAAGAAGCATTGGGAAAAAATCCGTCAGCATTTAAAGACATCGGAATACGAGGCAGAGGAGGTTATCAAAGAACTCAGGAAACTGAACCCGCGTCCGGGAGCTTCACTTGGCGAGACTATGGGAAGGAGCATACAGCAGGTAACTCCCGACTTTATCATAGATACTGACGAGAACGGACAGGTGACTATGACTCTTAACAACGGGGAACTGCCACAGTTGTTCATCTCACGCGACTTCGAGCAGCAGATGCTCGGCTATCAGAACAATAGCAAGTCGCTCAACCGAATGGAAAAAGAGGCTCTGCTCTATACCAAGGAAAAGGTGGAGCGAGCACGAGGATATATTGACGCCATAGAAAGAAGAAGGAAGACGCTGACCTTGACTATGCAGGCTATCATAAAGATGCAGCATAAATACTTCCTTGACGGTGACGAGGCAGACCTCGTGCCTATGACTATGACGGATATAGCCGAGCAGATAGGCATGGATGTGAGTACCGTTTCACGAGTATGCAACGCAAAATATGCCGAGACGCCTTGGGGAATATTCAAGCTCAGGCATTTCTTCTCTTCAAGTTTCAGCAAGGAAGGCGATGAGGAGATGTCGAACAGAAAGGTGAAGATTGCCCTTGCAGATATCATAAAGGCTGAAGACAAGAAGCATCCGTTAAGCGACGATGCCATATCAAAGGAACTGAAGAAACAGGGATTCCCGGTTGCAAGGAGAACGGTGGCAAAGTACAGGGAGGCTCTCGGAATACCGGTAGCAAGACTGAGAAGGTAAAAAGACCCCTTTCTGTCCTACGGACATCTTTCCCCGTGAAGGGGCAAGAAGCTGCCACCGTATGGACATTCTCGTTAGGCCTTTCTGCGCTAACCTTCCCTGCCCCTTCACGAGGGAAGTCGGAGATTGAGTATCTCCGAGTATGTGCAGAGGTGCCTGCAAGGCGGGAAAGGGTCTTTACTAAAAGGCTTTCATACAAGCAAGACGGCATAGGCTTCGCAGAAGCATGCAAACTTGAAGGTGTTTTTAAGGTTTTTGTTATTAAACAAACGAAACAAACTTTATTTTTACAAATAATGACAGAAGGAACACAGGTATTGACACAGGAAAGAGGTTCGCGCTCAAGAAGAAGCGTGAACAAAATGCTTAGGCTTTCTGTGAATGCTTCGAGGATTATGAGTATAATCTTCACTCCTTTCTATCTGCCTTTGGTCGGCATGATAGCGCTCTTCTCGTTCAGCTACCTGAGTCTGCTGCCTCTGTCATACAAGCTGTTCGTTCTGCTGATAGTATATCTCTGTACTATCCTCATACCAACGATATTGATACATTTCTATAGAAAGTATCAAGGATGGTCAATGCTGAAACTCGTGACGAGGGAAGGACGTATGGTGCCATACGTTATCTCTATCATGTGCTATTTCATGTGCTTCTACATACTGAACTATTTCCATTGCCCTCATTTTATGAGTTCAATAGTAGTAGCAGCTTTATTCATCCAGATTCTGTGCGCGACCATAAACGTATGGTTCAAGATATCAGTCCACACCACAGCCATAGGAGGCTTCACGGGCAGTCTTCTTGCCTTTGCAGAGCTGTTCGTCTTTAACCCGCTTTGGTGGCTCTGCGTGCTTCTGATACTTGCCGGACTCGTAGGCACAGGCCGAATGATTCTTCGCCAGCACTCTTTGCACGAAGTGGTGTATGGCTATCTGATGGGAACAATAGTAAGCTTTATAACAATATTAATTGTATGAATCCAATAGTAAGCATTATCATGGGCAGTACAAGTGACCTGCCTGTAATGGAGAAGGCAATGGCCTTCCTTAACGATCAGAAGATTCCTTTCGAGGTAAACGCATTGTCTGCTCATCGTACTCCAGACGCAGTAGAGGCTTTTGCACGTGGTGCTGAGGAGCGCGGTATCCGCGTCATCATAGCAGCAGCGGGTATGGCTGCAGCTCTTCCTGGCGTTATTGCAGCAAGCACAACACTTCCGGTTATCGGTGTGCCTATCAAGGGTATGCTCGACGGTCTTGACGCTATGCTCTCTATCATTCAGATGCCTCCTGGCATTCCTGTTGCAACAGTTGGTGTTAATGGAGCTATGAATGCAGCTATCCTTGCTATGGAGATGCTCGCCCTTTCTGATGCCGATATCGCAGCTCGACTGAAGGAATACAAGTCAGGTCTCGGCAAGAAGATCGAGAAGGCAAACAAGGATCTTGCAGAGGTGAAGTACGAGTTTAAGACAAATTAAAAAAAAGCCCCCCCCCCCAAGGGGGAGTCTTTTAGATAGTATTAATCCCTTGTATCCATAGCGATAAAAGGTATATAAAAACTCCCCCTTGGGGGGATGGGGGGCTTCTAATATATGCAAAGAAGACTTACAACTCCTACTAAGGTAGGAAACATAATAATAGGTGGAGATGCCCCAATCAGGGTGCAATCCATGAACACCACCAATACCAATGACACGGAGGCTTGTGTGGCACAGGCAAAGCGTATCATTGAGGCTGGAGGTGAGCTCGTAAGACTTACCACACAAGGCTCTCGTGAGGCTGAGAATATGAAGAATATCTCCGCAGCATTGAAGGCTGAGGGATATATGACTCCACTCGTGGCCGATGTTCACTTCAACGCTAACGTGGCTGATGTGGCGGCTCTCTATTGCGAGAAAGTGCGCGTTAATCCGGGTAACTATGTGGATCCTGCTCGTGTGTTCAAAAAACTGGAATATACCGACGAGGAATATGCTCAGGAGGTGCAGAAGATTCGTGATCGCTTCGTGCCTTTCCTTAATATCTGCAAGGAGCACAACACAGCTGTACGTATTGGTGTGAATCATGGCTCTCTCTCCGACCGTATCATGTCACGCTATGGCGATACCCCTGCCGGTATCGTAGAGTCATGTCTTGAGTTCCTTCGCATCTGTCGTGATGAGGATTTCCAGAACGTGGTCATCAGCATCAAGGCAAGTAATACGGTTGTTATGGTACAGTCTGTCCGCTTGCTCGTTGAGAAGATGAACGAGGAAGATATGCACTACCCTCTCCATCTTGGTGTTACCGAGGCTGGTGAAGGTGAGGACGGACGTATCAAATCTGCTGTCGGCATAGGAGCTCTTCTTACTGAGGGTATCGGCGATACTATCCGCGTGAGCCTTTCTGAAGAGCCTGAATGTGAGATTCCTGTTGCCAAGAAACTCGTATCATTCATTCCTGAATGTGCAGAGAAGCGCGAGAAAGCACGTATCGAAAACGGCACCCTCTACCTCGACTTCAACGAGGATTCTCTCGAAGACCTCCAACTCAAGGCTGCTATGACCGCAGGTGCCCTACTCATCGACGGTAAGGCAAAGGATTTGGTGATCACTAACACCCAACACCCATCACCCATCACCCAAGAGCTTGCCGACAGCATCCTTCAGGCTGCCCGTGTAAAGTTCACCAAGACTGAGTATATCTCATGTCCGGGTTGTGGCCGCACACTCTACGATCTCCAAGGCACAATAGCACGCATCAAGGCAGCTATCAAGGCAAAGTCAGCAGAGAATCCACGCTTTGCAACTCTCAAAATCGGTATCATGGGCTGTATCGTTAACGGTCCGGGAGAAATGGCTGATGCAGACTACGGCTATGTAGGTGCAGGTCCAGGTAAGATTTCCCTCTACAAGAACAAGGTTTGTGTGGAGAAGTCAATTCCAGAGGCAAATGCCGTGGAGAAGTTGATTGAGTTTATTGAGAACGATGCCCCCCAGCCTCCCAAGGGGGAGCATTCTATATAGTTTTTTCGCTATAGGGGCACTCTAATAAAGAATAATTATTAACAATAATTCCGCTCTACCCTCAGCGGTATGGTTTTGAGCAATCAATACTATAAAAAATTCCCCCTTGGGGGGATAGGGGGCTTTTTTTATATGGAATTATCAGTATCAAACGCATTCGCAGAGAAACTGCTCGCCGTAAAGGCAATCAAGCTTCAGCCTAACGATCCATTCACATGGGCATCAGGCTGGAAGTCACCTATCTACACCGACAACCGCAAGACTCTTGCTTATCCAGAGCTTCGCTCTTTCGTTAAGCAGGAACTTGTTCATCTCGTTCACACAGAGTTCCCAGAGGCAACAGCCGTAGCAGGCGTGGCTACTGGTGCTATCGCACAGGGTGCTCTCGTAGCCGATGAGCTCCTTCTCCCTTACTGCTATGTTCGTCCAAAGCCAAAGGATCACGGTATGGGCAACCAGATTGAGGGCACTATCCCAGAAGGTGCCAAGGTTGTTGTAATCGAGGACCTTATCTCAACAGGCGGTTCTTCACTCAAGGCTGTTGACGCCCTTCGCAAGGCAGGTTTCGAGGTCGTGGGCATGGTAGCAAGCTATACTTACGGTTTCCCTGTTGCCGAGCAGGCATTCAAGGAGGCTGGCGTCCGTCTCGTCACTCTCTCTGACTACGAGCACACCACAGCTATCGCAGCAAAGACCGGCTACATCAAGGAAGAAGATCTCGCTGTTCTCGCAGAGTGGCGTAAGGATCCGGAGACGTGGAAGCAATAGGTGATGGGTGTTAGGTGTTGGGTGTTGGCGGTTTGTAATATTTGCGAAAAATACTATACACCAACACCTAACACCCATCACCCATCACCCACCACCCAACACCTATCAGCCAAAAACACCATCAATATGGAAAAATTCTATTACAGAAGATTGGATGTCTATCAAAATGCAAAGTCTGTCATTATAGATGTCTATAAAGCATTGGAATCATTTCCTAAAGAAGAACGGTATGCCTTATGCGATCAACTAAAGAGAGCTGCCGTTTCCATTGCGTCAAACATAGCAGAAGGATTTGGAAGATATTCAGAAAAAGAAAGACTCTATTTCCTCAATAATGCCAATGGTTCATTGATGGAAATTTCATGTCAGATAGACCTTGCAGAAGCGTTAGGCTATATTGATAGAGAAACAAAGGAAAAAATAGATGATAAGATATTAGTCATCACCAAGCAGTTAGCTGCACTCCGAAATAAAATCTCAAACAAACAAAATATGGAAATTGGGTGATGGGTGTTAGGTGTTGGTGTATGGTATCATCTCTACTAACCACCAACACCCAACACCTATCACCCACCACCCACACCCAGATATGTCAAAATACGAAAGTCAGATAAAGATGCTCAACGCACCTGTTGAGCGTGTATATGCAACGCTGAGCAACCTTGAGAACTTCCGTCCTATTCTCGAAAATGCAGCCAACAACCCAATGGTGGCTGAGAAGATGAAGGAAGCAGGACAGGATCCCTCACAGCTCGAAAAACTCAAGGAGGTAGAACTCTCAGCCGACCGCATCGCTATCCCTGCACCAATGATAGGCACTATTGCCCTCAACATCATTGAGCGCGAAGAAAACAAATGTATCAAGTTCGCCACAGAGCAGTCACCTGTAGATGCTAATCTGTGGATTCAGGTACTGCCAGTAAGCACAGGCGGCTCAAAGATGCGCCTTACCCTAAAGGCAGACCTCAACATGATGATGAAGATGATGATTGGCAAGAAACTTGAGGAGGGTATCGACAAATTCGCCGATATGCTCGCCATGCTACCTTACTAAGTGAAAAGTGAAGAGTTAAGAGTGAAGAATTTAAGTTTGTATTGCAGTTTATAAGCATTAACAGCCTTTTCGCTATAAAGGTAATTCAAATTCTTCACTCTTAACTCTTCACTCTTCACTTCCAACTTGAGCCATGCGAAAGTTGGTGTAATAATATTTTTCAAAAAGTTTTTAATGCCGAGTATTACACCTTTGTCGGTTTGAGCATTCTAAACGGCTGTATATCAATTCGTTTACTTTGATGTAATACCCCCAAAAGTATTACACCAGTATTACACCAAATCGCCCAAAATGGTGTAATACTTTCAAGGGTATTACACCGCATCTAACGCCCTGATAATCAACAAAAATATTGTTCATAACAGCAAAAGGTGTAATACTCGCTCTAAAAACTTTTTGATTTTTTCTTTGCAAGGGTATTACACCAACCTATTACATCCGTCTTGCCTTCGCTCTCCCTTCGCTATGCCTTCGCTTTAGGTTCGCTTTCCCGATTGGAGCTGGAACGGATTTAGAACGGTTTTATAACGGAGGTGAAACGGACCTGAGGTTAAAGCAGGATTTTGGGATTTCATTATTCTGAAAACGAAAAGAAAATACTCTTCCTTTTCGTCTATGATATAGAATTATAGTCAGAATCCCATAATGTTAATTAATCTCATAATTTGCGCTGGGATTTGGACATTAGGAGAAAAATGAGTAATTTTGCCGAAATCTTAAAAAAGATAACTAAAACAACTAATAATAAATATAAAAAAATGAGATTTTACGCAAAACTCATGGGGTTAACCCTCAGCGCTATGCTCTTCTCTGGCATGGCTATGGCACAGGATGTGCAGAATTTCTATGAGAAAAACCAAGTTCTTAACTACAACGACGGCGACAAGCAGGCTGGCGAGATGCCTCAGCCTGACAAGTTCGACCCTAACTTCCACATCTATCTCTGCTTCGGACAGTCGAACATGGAGGGAAATGCGAAGATTGAGCCACAGGATCGTGACAACCTGAGTCCTCGCTTCCGCATGATGGCTGCCGTGGATATGAAGACCACAGGCAGAAAGAAGGGACAGTGGTATGTGGCCGTTCCACCATTGTGCCGTGCATGGACAGGTCTTACTCCTGCCGACTACTTCGGTCGCTCTCTCGTTGAGCAGCTTCCAGAGGAGATAAAGGTGGGTGTCATCAACGTTGCAGTAGGCGGTGCAAGTATCGACCTCTACGACGAGGACAAGACAACGGAGTATATCTCAAAGCAGGCAGACTGGTTCAAGAACTTCTGTAAGGAATATGACGATGCACCTATGCGCCGACTCATGGAGTGTGCGAAGGCTGCTCAGAAGGTAGGTGTTATCAAGGGTATCCTTCTTCATCAGGGCTGTACCGACAACAACCAGAAGGACTGGCCTCAGCGCGTGAAGCTGGTTTATGATCGTATGCTCAAGGAGCTTGGTTTGAAGGCAGAGGAATGCCCATTGCTCGTTGGTGAGCTTATGACTGAGGAGGACGGCGGTTGCTGCTTCCACCATAATGCCATCATCGACAGGATTCATGAGACTATCCCAACAGCATATCCAGTATCTTCACTCGGTTGTAAGGGCCGTCCTGACAAGCTCCACTTCACAGCAGAGGGCTATCGTGAGATTGGTCGCAGATATGCTAACGTGATGATGTCACTTCTCAACAAGGAGTCATTCAAGGTGGCAAGCACAACAGTTCCTTGTCAGGAATATCCAAAGATTGACAAGGACGGTCGCGTGCAGTTCGGCGTTATGGCTCCACAGGCAAAGTATGTTGCTGCTGATATCTGTAGCAAGAAATATCCTATGGTAAAGGATTCAACAGGTTTCTGGACAGTAACTACCGACCCACTCGTTTGCGGTAACCACTACTATTTCCTCACTATCGACGGCACTAACTACATCGACCCATCTTCAAAGGCAGTATTCGGCTGCGGCAAGATGTGTGGTACTATCGATATCGACGTGAACATCAAGGACAACGCACCTCTCATGGCAAGAATGCACGGTGCAACGATGAGCGACGATGAGATTGCCCTCTATCAGCCAAATGCAAATGCAAAGCGCGGTCAGGTGCGCGAGTGTCGCTACTGGTCATCAGTAGAGAACCGCGAGCGCCGCTGCTTCGTATATACCCCTGCAAGCTATGACAAGAACGTGAAGGCTAAGTACCCTGTTCTCTATTTGCAGCACGGTATGGCAGAGAACGAGACAGGCTGGAGCACACAGGGTAAGATGCAGTATATCATGGATAACCTCATCACTCAGGGCAAGGCAAAGGAGATGATCGTGGTTATGGACAACGGTAACTGCGACTACGGCTTCGGCTCTAAGAAGGGTGAGACAATGCAGGAGTTCGGTGCTTCTTTCCAGAACGTACTCATCACAGATATCATCCCATTCATCGACGGTAACTTCCGCACAAAGACCGACCGTCTGAATCGCGGTATGGCAGGCCTCTCATGGGGTGGCAAACAGACTCTCGACATCACTACAGCCAACCTTGATAAGTTCGCTTACATCGGCACATTCAGCGGTGCTATCTTCGGCCTTGACCTCAAGACATACGCTAACGGTGTGTTCGCAGATGCAAATGCCTTCAACAGCAAGGTGAAGTATTTCTTCATGGGCATGGGCTCTGAGGAGAACTTCGGTGCAGAGAAGATGACAAACGACCTGAAGGGAATGGGCATCAATGTGACTTACTTCCCATCACAGGGCACTCACCACGAGTGGCTCACATGGAGAAGATGCTTCGCTGAGTTTGTGCAGCATATTTTCTAAAAGCCTAACCAAGCCTTCCCAAACGGGTAGTCCGATGTTGATAACATCGGAGTATGTGACCTGATGTTAGATAGTATTGCCGCTCATAGGTTTCCCTACGGATTTCCTGTGAGCGGCAATCATTTTATTAGAAATACAATATAAAAACTCCCCCTTGGGGGGCAGGGGGTCTTTTTTTCCTCTTATTTTTGGTATTTTCCCCAAAAATATGTACCTTTGCAACTCATAAAACAAAAAGAATAAAGATTAAGAAAAACAAGAATGAAGAAAAATCTCGAGACAATTTGTATTCATGGCGGATGGAAAGCCACTAAAGGAGAACCACAGCAGTTACCAATCTATCAGAGTACTACATTCAAGTATGATACCAGCGACCAGATGGCTCGCCTGTTCGATCTGAAGGACAGCGGCTATTTCTACACACGTCTGGCAAATCCTACCAACGATGCCGTTGCAAAGAAGATTGCAGCACTCGAAGGCGGTGTAGGTGCAGTACTTACAAGCTCTGGTCAGGCAGCTAACTTCTACGCTATCTTCAACATCTGTGAGGCTGGTGACCATTTCATCACCTCAAACAACATCTATGGCGGTACATACAACCTCTTCGGCGTTACTCTGAAGAAACTCGGCATAGAGTGTACCTTCATTGACCCAGACTGGGATGATGAGCGTATTGAGAAGGAGTTCCGTCCTAATACAAAGTGTTTCTTCGGTGAGACAATATCAAACCCTGGCGGTAACGTATTCGATATAGAGCGATTTGCAAAGATGGCTCACAAGCATGGTGTGCCTCTCGTTGTTGATAACACCTTTGCTACTCCTATCAACTGCCGCCCATTCGAGTGGGGCTGCGATATCGTTACCCACTCTACCACAAAGTACATGGACGGTCATGCTACTCAGGTAGGCGGTTGCGTGGTTGATTCAGGCAACTTCGACTGGGATGCACATAGCGACAAGTTCCCTGGCCTTACCACTCCTGACGAGTCATACCACGGACTGGTATATACCAAGGCATTTGGCAAGGCAGCTTACTGCACCAAGCTCGTAACACAGCTTATGCGTGACCTCGGCAGCATCCCTGCACCACAGAACTCATTCCTCTTGAACCTCGGTCTTGAGACTCTTGCCCTTCGTATGCGTCAGCATTGTGCTAATGCCCAGAAGGTGGCAGAATGGCTTGAGAAGAACGAGAAGGTGGGCTGGATAAACTATGCAGGACTACCATCAAACAAGAACTATGCCCTTGCCAAGAAGTATATGCCAAACGGCACTTGCGGTGTTATCGCATTCGGTCTGAACGGTACTCGTGAGGAGGCTATCAAGTTCATGGATAACCTTGAGTTCATCTCTATCGTTACCCACGTGGCTGATGCCCGCACCTGCGTACTGCATCCTGCAAGCCACACCCACCGTCAGCTATCAGAGGAGCAGTTGCGTGAGGCAGGTATAGCACCAGACCTTGTACGCTTGTCAGTCGGCATCGAGAATGCGGAGGATATCATCGCTGACCTCGAGCAGGCAATGGCTAAGATGTAAAGACCCTCTAAATCCCCCTGCATAGGGGGACTTTTTAAAGATTTGGCTAAGCAGAAATATTATGTAGTATGGAACGGACCGTCTCCTGGCGTGTATTCTTCTTGGGAAGCATGTCAGGAGGCGGTTAATGGTGTTTCTGGAGCCAAGTATAAATCATTCAAGACACAGGAAGAGGCAGAGGATGCCTTTGAGATGGGAGAAGAAGCCTACGAAGAGACTAAGGCTACTAATACTATTGATGACAGCACTTCTGGCAAAGCTAGTGAATCAAGCAGTTCCAGTAATGCAAGCGAGCCCAGCAAGCCCGTTCGCCCAGCCTTTAACCCGCAGAATCTTCCTGCAGAAGTCATCCGCGAGGCAATAGCCGTGGATGCAGCCTGTTCGGGCAATCCAGGAGCAATGGAATATCGAGGCGTATATCTCGCTGACGGCAAGGAGATATTCCACTATGGCCCGGTACATGGAACAAATAACATTGGCGAATTCCTTGCCCTTGTTCACGGTCTTGCCCTACTCAAGCAGAAAGGTCTCAACACTATGCCGATATATAGCGATTCGGTCAACGCACAGCTATGGGTAAGAAAACACCATTGCAAGACAACCCTTGTCCGTAACGAGCAGACTGAGAAGCTGTATCAGATGATAGAGCGGGCAGAAGCATGGTTGAGGAAAAACACGTATCGAAACCCTATTATCAAGTGGCAAACCGATAAATGGGGCGAAATTCCAGCTGATTTCGGGAGAAAATAGGCCTATTTTGGTTAAAATTAAAGGTTTTTCGAAAAAAAAACGGGAAAAGTTTGATTTATATCAACCTTTTTATTATCTTTGCAAATGTTTTCCGGCATACCCAATCTGGTTTAACCTCTGAATACTATACTCTCACAAAAAATATTCTCACTATTAAGCTCCTAACAATACTGAACAATCTATTGTCGGTAAAACCATAACACTCATAAAGAGTGCTCAGATGGAACGGCACTTGTCAACCGACAGTGCCGTTCTTTTATTTTAACAGTAGAATCTGAATGCTTATGAAAAATTGTATCATACTCTCCATACTATTATCTCTTGTTGCGATGTCATGCCTTGCCATCCCGGCAAAGCGTATAAAGCGCTCCCTTACCCTTGCCGACGGCACCACAGTCATGGCTACGCTCGTCGGTGATGAGAACGGGCATTGGTATGTTGACGACAAGGGAAATGCCTTGACAGAGGATAGTATCGGTATAGCTCACTATATCTCCCAATTTGAGTTTGAGTCTCGTAATAAGGCAAAGACAGAACGCATGACTATGCGCAACAATAGCAGGAAAGCCCGACTTGCGAAGGCGAAACAAATGTCATCATTTATAACACGAGGCTCTGGCGAAAACATCTACGAGGGCTACACAGGCCATAAGAAGGGACTTATCATACTCGTAAACTTCACCAACAAGAAATTCACCTTCACACGCGATGATTTCAATGCCCTTGCCAACGAGAAAGGATACAACAAGAACAATGCAAAGGGCAGCGTAAGCGACTATTTCAGAGAGCAGTCATACGGCAAGTTTGAATTGGAATTCGATGTAGTTGGCCCATACGACCTTTCACATGAAATTTCATATTACGGCAATAACGACGATAATAACGATGATGTCCTACCCGGCGAGATGATAACTGAAGCCGTGAAACTCGCAGACAAGGATGTCAACTTCGCCGACTATGACTGGAACCTCGACGGAGAGGTGGATCAGGTATATATCCTATACGCCGGCTACTCAGAAGAACAGGGAGCTCCATCCTATAACATATATTCGCATGAATGGGATCTCGAATCCGCCAAACACTTTAACAATGGCGGAAACGGGCCTATCCTTCTGGATAACGTCTGGATCAACACCTATGCCTGCAGCAGCGAACTGAAAGATTTCAGGGGCAAGAAGATGAACGGCATAGGAACAATATGCCATGAGTTCAGCCACTGCCTCGGACTCCCCGACCTGTACGATACCGACAACAGCAGCACCTTTGGCATGAGGTCATGGTCGATAATGGACTACGGTTCCTACAATGGCGACAGCCATCGCCCATGCGGATATACCTCATACGAGCGTTGGCAAGCCGGATGGCTTGAGCCTGTCGAGCTTACTGCCACCACCACCGTAACCGATATGAAGCCTATCACCGACACTCCCGAGGCGTATGTGATTTACAATGATGCCAACCACGATGAGTACTACCTTTTGGAAAACCGTCAGCTCACCTCATGGGATGATGCGGGCTATGGTCATGGATTGCTCATCCTGCATGTAGACTACGACAAAGAGGCTTGGGATGACAATACGGTGAACAACCTTGCCTCCCATCAGCGACTTACAATCTTCCATGCGGATAACGATGCCCTCAACACATCTCTTGAAGGAGACCCCTATCCCGGCACGTCAGGCAATAATTCACTCACCGACTCTACCATTCCGGCTGCCAAACTATTCAATGCCAATAAGGGCGGCAAGAAATTCATGGGCAAACCAATAACTGACATTACCGAAAGCATTAACGGCTATATCAGTTTCACGTTCACCAACCATAAAGCCACAACAAGCATAGAGACAATCACAGCAGAGCCCCAGACAAAGATATACAGCATCAGCGGTCAGTATATGGGTACTGACTTGAAGAAGCTCCCACAAGGAGTATATAAGGTGAAAAGCGTAAAATAAAACCGCTAAAAAAGTTTTTCTAGAGATTTTCAAAGACCTCCCTTGCTCTTCGCCATACTTCCGTTCCAAGTCCGTTTCAAGTCCGTTTCAGGTCCGTTGTAAGTCCGTTCCTTAGAAACAGACTCTAAACGAAGGCATAACGGGAGAGGCATTGGGGCAAGCCCATTATGAAGCGCCTTCAAAACAAAAAAAGAGTCCTGTAGGTCAATGACCTGCGGGACTTTATATTTACTCAATTATTGCTGTTACGAAATCAAAATAGTAAGGATGAATCCTACACGACACCCTCCTTGCGGCTTTTCTGCAAGGTCGAGCATTCCTCCTTGCTGAATCATCATCCTACGACTCAGGGAAAGACCAATACCGCTGCCGCTTCGCTTTGTGGTGAAGAAGGGGACAAAGAGCGACTGCCGGTTCTCTGCAGGGATAGGCAGACCATCATTGCCAATGTAAAGCGTCAACTCATGACTGTTTGCGGGCTCCTCCATCTGCTCTATCATCATTTTCTTCGCTTCTGCTTCCGCTGCGTTCTTTGCCAGGTTCATAAGCACTTGGCGTAACATTCCGACATCTGCTCGAACTATCATATCTGTTGGAACGTCTATCTCCCACGTCAATTCTGGATAGGCATTACATACCTCATCAAGCACAGCACGAAAGGACACGTCTTGCAACACGGGTTTCTCCAATTCCGACATCTTACGGTAATTAGCCACGAAGTCACTCAAATGGCGGCTGGTGTCGAAGATGGCCTGAATGCCGGGTTCAAGAAGAGTGCCTTTCACATCATCGCGGCTAAGCATTGACTGGCTGATACTGGTAATAGGAGCTGTGGCGTTCATCATCTCATGAGTCAGCACACGGGTTAGCCGTTCCCATGATTCCACCTCATTCTGATTTACTTGCTGACGGATGGTTTCTCCCAGTTGGTTCAGCGTCTGCTGCATAGCCCGTTCTCCCGGAAGTAAGCCATTGGTAGGAAGACGAAAAGTGAAATCATGATTGCGGATAGCCTCCTGCATCATATGGGCACGTATCTTCAGCGAATACTGCCGACGAACAGTCCATACGATGAGCGCAGCTAACAAAATACATATGATAATAAAGAGCCACATCATAACCGTTTCATTTTATTATAGAGTGTCTGTCGCGCGATGCCAAGGAGTTCTGCAGCCTGTGTGAGATTGCCGTGACAATGGTCAATGGTTCGACGGATATGGTCTTTCTCCATTTCGTCAAGTGTGACAATCTCGTTCCGCATTTCGAGAACATCCTTTAACTTGCGAATCAGTTCGTCATTGTCCCACGGTTTGGTGATGAAATCAGCTGCACCGCTCTTCAGTCCTCGTACTGCCAGCGAAACGTCAGCGTAAGCCGTCAGCAATACCACCGGGGTCTGCGGATGCTGTTTGCGGATAGAGCGAAGCCAGAACAGGCCCTCCTGTCCGCTGTTCACGCCAAGTGTGAAATTCATGTCGAGCAACACGATGTCTATCTCTTCCTGTGCCATCGTTTTCAGAATATCATCAGGCCTTTCCAACGTCAATATGCGTTCAAAGACACTATCCAAAAGATAGCGCATGGCTGTCAGGATGGAAGCATTGTCATCTACAACTAATATAGTACCATATTGTTTCATGGTTGCAAAGATACGAATATTCTGTCAAAAAATTATACGGATGACTGTCAATTTTTTTGACAATCTAACTCTGGCGACGTTAAAACTCTTGGAACATAATGGGATAATATCTAATTTTGCAGAAGAAAAATTACGAGAACAGGCTGCACCTCAGTAAAGAACAAGCTCTCTACACTCGGTGAAACTGTCCTTGCATCACAAAAGAACAACAATAGTAATGAAAATATCATTGATCGCTATCTTGACGCTTACAGCAATTTCAGCCCATGCACAAAACTCATGGACGATGCAACAATGTATGCAATACGCAGTGGAGCACAACCATGAGGTGAAGCGTACGGAGCTTGAGCTTGACAATTACAAGGCCAGTAAGACAGGTGCCATCGGCCGTTTCCTGCCTGATGTGCATGGAGGCATCGAAGCGCAGTATAATTACGGACGTGCCATCGACCCTGAAACGAATGGTTATACCGATGTGAATACCTTTTATAATGGTTATTCCCTGAGTGCCTCACTACCCTTGTTCGACGGATTCAGCCGTCTGCATGCGCTTCGTGCAGCCAAGGCAAGTGTACTGATGGGACGAATGGCGCTTCGTCAGCAGCAAGACCAAACGGCTCTGAACGTGTTGCAGGCATATACCAATGTAGCCTACTATCAAGGTCTTGTAAAGATGGCTGAAGAAAAGGTTGAAGAGGCCGAACTACTGCTCAGACAAACGCGAATACTTGAAGAGGTGGGCCGCAAGAGTGCAGCCGATGTAGCTCAGGTGGAATCGCAGCAGGCAGAAGTCCATTATGAACTCACCCGTCAGCAAAGTCTCTTGGCTTCAGCGCTGTTGGACTTGAAAAAGGAAATGGCTTTCCCCATTGCTGACACGCTTTCGCTGTCAGTCCTACAGGATCAGCCAACACCCAACACCCAACACCCATCACCCATCGCCTACGGACAAACCTTAACGAAGGAACATCCGGAACTACAAGTATCGCATTACCAGATGCAGACATCAAAACACGAGTTGCATCAGGCGCGTGCATCCTTATATCCATCTCTCTCGTTAAATGCGGGTATGAACACCACCTACTACCACACCCTTCATTCAGATGCCGGACAGTCTTTCCGCAATCAGTTCAAGAACAATATGGGTGAATATGTTGTTGCCACGTTGAGCTTCCCCTTGTTTAATCGCCTACAGACCATTACCAGCATCCGACGGGCCAAAAACAATTATCAGATAGCTCGCGAGAACTACGAACAGAAGCAGCTGGAGTTGGAGAAACTGAGCCGTGAAGCCTGGCAGGACTGGCAAGGATATCTCAAACAAACTGAGCAGATGGTAAAGAAAGTTGAAGCCGACAGTCTGGCCTATCAGCTGACACGTCGCCAATTCGAGGAAGGACTCTCAACTGCCATTGACATGCACACCACTTCCTCACAACTGCTGAAATCGAAAGCCACCCTGTTGCAATGCCAACTGATGGTGATAGTAAAAGAACATTTGATAAGATATTATAACGGAGAAACAATATGGAGCAGCGAGCGGAGAACGGAGAAAACTCCAGTTATCCCGAGTCGCGAATGAGTTCAACAAAGTTAACGATATGGACAAAATAATCGAAAAGACAAAGGCACAAAAGTTGAAGAAATATTGGCCGTGGATAGGTGTTGGGTGTTTGGTGTTTGGTGTTAGCCTCTGGCTTATATTCGGCAATCATGCCTCAACGCTGAAAGTCAATGCCAATGACGTGACTATGAGCGAGGTAACGAAAGCAGAATTCAAGGACTATGTACGCACCAACGGACAGGTACTGCCCATACAGGTGGTGCAGATTTCGCCAGAAGAAGGCGGCATCGTGATGGAGAAGGTTGTCGAAGAAGGCACACACGTCAAAAAAGGCGATGTCATTGTTCGTCTTAGCAACTCCAACCTCGACCTGCAGATTCTGAATGCCGAAGCCGAACTGGCAGAGAAGCAGAACCTGCTGCGTAACACTCAGGTAGCCATGCAGCAAGACCGCCTAAACAACCAGACGGAGCAGGCACAGCTTGATATGGACACCCAGCGTAAGCAGCGTACCTTCGAACAGAACAAACGGCTCTATAAGGAGAAACTTATCAGTCGTGAGGATTACCTGAAGTCGCAGGAAGACTATCAGCTCTCTGCCAAGAAACGCTCCTTGATTTCAAAGCGTCTGAAACAGGATTCGCTCTATCGCACCACGCAGATGGACCAGATGGAAGACAACCTACAAAATATGCGCAAGAACGTGGTACTGGTGCGTCAGCGCAAAGACAAGCTCGAAGTACGCTCAGCTATCGACGGTGAACTGGGACTTCTCGATGTGGAGTTGGGACAGAGCATCCAGCCCGGTCAGAAGATTGGGCAGTTGAACGACCTCTCCGACTATAAGGTACAGGCACAGCTTGATGAGCATTATATCGACCGTGTGCGTCAGGGCCTTACCGCCACCTTTACCCGTGGCGATAAGCAATACAAGTTGCAAGTGCGCAAGGTATATCCCGAAGTGCGTGAGGGCAAGTTCCGTTGTGACTTTGTCTTCAAAGGCGAGCGTCCGGAGAACATCCGCACAGGCCAGACCTACTATATCGACCTCGAACTGGGACAGCCCGAGCAGGCCGTCATCATTCCTCGCGGCACATTCTTCCAGACTACTGGCGGACAATGGATCTTCGTCCTCGACAAGAGCGGCAGCAAAGCCTATCGCCGTAACATTCGCATCGGTCGCCAAAATCCGCAATTCTATGAAGTTCTGGAAGGCTTGGAACCAGGCGAGCGCGTAGTCACCAGCGGCTATGAGGCATTCAAAGACAATGAAGTGCTAGTAATTAACAATTGAGCAGCTTGATGAGCTTCGCGAACAATTAAAAATTAACATGGAGTGCACATGGCTTTTGACCTTAGTCCTTAGACCTTTGACCTCCAATTGAAATATCAACATGAAGAGTTATCTGAAATTCCTGAGCCGTCACAGGCTGTTTACCATTATCAATATCGTAGGCCTTTGCCTATCGATGGCGTTTCTCCTGTTGCTGGGCGACCTTATCTATCGTCAGACGACGGTGGAGAATTACCAGACGCGAGGTGAGCGTACCTTCGTCGTGGGTAACGAGATATTCATGATGTCGCACTTCCGCATAGGGCAGAAGTTGCAAGACCGTTTCTCGGAGATTGAAGACTGGTGTTCTATTTCGGGCATAAATGTGACATTCACCATTAAAGGACAGGAGGCAAAGACGAAGATGCTTCTCACGGCACCCAACTTCTTTGATTTCTTCGACTACAAGCTATTGACAGGTAATAAGAAGAAGGTACTTAGCGCTCCCAATCAGATAGTGGTCAGCAAAAAGTTCGCCCAGCATTATTGGCCCAACGGCGATGCTGTGGGCAAAGAAGTAGTTCTTGGCGACGAAAATCCCATTACCTATACCGTCAGTGGCATAATGGACGATTTCGACCGTTCTGTTATCCCAGATACCTATGAATGCGTGGTTAATTTGGAGAACCTGCATCAGCTTCATGCTTCGGCATACGTTGAGACCATGAATAATGCCGCCAGTTGCGTGCTTTTCTTGATGGAACGCGAGGGTTGCAACCTTCGTAGTAAGATAAACGATATGCGCGACTACCTGAAGACCTTCTTCTGGCTCTATCAGATGGGGGCAGCGAAGGAGCTGACTCTCACCCCGCTGTCCACGCTCTACTACGATGCAGGGATGTGTACTTTCGAAGGAGACGGCGATGCCCTTAATCATGGCAGTCGCGACATGGCGCATCTCTACGTGGTCATAGCCCTGCTCGTACTGGTGTTCGCCATCTTCAACTACGTGAACCTGAGCGTGTCGCTCACCACGGAGCGTTCGAAGGAGATGGCAACACGCCGATTGCTCGGCTTGTCCCGACTACAGGTTTTCAGCAAACTGATAGGCGAGAGCATACTCTTCACAGCCATAGCCTTTATGATAGCTTACCTGATAGCACTCGCCCTGCAAGACAAGGCTATGGAAATGGCCAATTGCCAGATGGACCTGCTGAAGGATACAGGAGTAGTGACCATCGTTGCTATAATACTCGCTATCATCCTCGTTGGTTCAATGGCAGGTTTCGTGCCAGCCGTGATTCTCAGTAACTACAAACCCATCGACATCGTGCGCGGCACATTCCGCCGTCGTGTTCGCCAGCGTTGGAGTCACATGCTGATGGTAACGCAGACCGTGTTCGTCATAGTCATGCTGACAATCACGCTCTTACTTAGCAGCAGCATCCGTGAGCGCATGAGCCGTCCGTTAGGCTACGACATCGAGAACATCCTCAGGACAAAGGATATAGCCAGTCTCAATGAGGCCCAGCGTCAGACGTTCCGCAGCAAGATGCTTGAACTGCCGGAGGTAGATGCCGTCGGCTTCGGTTACGGCACTCCCATTGAGGGACTGGAGAACCAGACAACTTCTGCCGATGACGGAACTGTGGTCAGCCAACAGCTGATGATAGGCGACAGCACCTTCTATAACATCCTGAACATCCACCCTGAGAAAGTCTATAGCGACAACGGCGTGGGCGTCAACCACCAGTTGCTGCGCCAGTTCGGCAAGCGCGATGATGAGCGTAGGATAGCGACGGCAAACGGAAACACCTACTGGGAAATCGGAGCCGTCTATCCCGACATGGTCTTTCTGAACGTGATGAATGAGGAAGAGCATCCCACCCCGTTTGTAATTATCAATGCGAAAGAGTTCCATGACGATGCGGACACCTTTGAGAACAGAAATTACGGAAGACCTCGTCAGGCTCTTGTGAAATACCACGGTGATCGCAAGAAGGTGGAAGATGCTATCAAGCGACTAATTAGCACAGCTACAGGACATGAGGCACAAGAGGTTCGCTCACTCACTCAGGAGCATCAGAAGTGGTACGAGGAATACGAGCGGTTCCTCAGCGTACTGACAGTCTTTACTTCGGTTGCCCTGCTGATTGCAATACTCGGTCTGATGGCTATGAACAGCTACTTCGTCAGCCAGCGCCGTCGTGAGATTGCAGTCCGTCGTGTCTTCGGAGCAGAAATCAGCGGTATCACCATGCGGTTGCTCCTTGCGGTAGTCGTACAGTCAATTGTCGCAATGGTTATCGCCATTCCCCTTTCGTGGTGGTTGGCTCCAATGGTAGGCAGTATCTCAGGTCTTACTATCAAGATGGAATTCTTACCATTGTTACTCTCCCTTGTCATAGTACTCGCCGTCAACCTGCTGACCGCAGCATTCCAAGGCTGGCAAGCAGCAACCGAGAATCCTGTAAATAGTATTAAAAACGAATAAGGAATAAAGAGTAAAGAATAAAGAGTAAAGAGTAAAGTAGACTGCGAAGCTGATGAGCTTTGCGAATAAAGTTTTAAGGCATGAAGAGTTATTTTAAATTCCTATCGAGAAACAAGGCTTACACCTTTATTAACATTGCTGGCCTGGTAGTGTCGCTGATGTTCATCATCCTGATGGGCGACTACACTTGGCGCCAATATAGTATCGACTCATGGCATGAGCATGCCGACCGCATCTACCTAATGGGGAGCGATGAAGATTTCTTTATGTGGCCACAGGTGGCTGGTGAAGTGAAGGAAATGTGTCCTGAGGTGGAGAAGACCTGCTGCGTGATGAGTCAGAACGGACGTATCAAGTATGGACAGCGCGAAGTGATGGCCAAGGAGAGCGATAACGGCAATATCATGTTGGTTGACTCGACATTTTTCCAGTTCTTCAGTTTCCCGCTAGTTCAGGGCAATCCACAGACAGTCGTCGATGCACCCGATAAGTGCGTCGTGACGGAGAGTCTGGCCCGTCAACTATTTGGCGACAAAAACCCCATCGGGGAAACACTACAGATAGTGGGTGACCGCAATATACGTTTGGGAAATGAAGACCCTTACGACTCGACGCTGGTTTATACTGTCAGCGGCGTAGCCCGCGACTTCGACCGTACGGTGCTGCCAAACGAAACGCAGCTCATTGTCAGCATAAAGCGGTTTGGGCCGGTGATGGGCTACAATCTCAAGAACGACGCCTCCGCTTACGGCCCGACTGGTACCTGCAAGGACTTTTTGATGTTGAAGCCCGGAACCACGCTCGATGGTAAGAAGAAACCCATAGAGGATTACCTGAGTAAGAACTACAAGCCTTGGAGCCGCATGGGGGAGCATGAGTTAGTGCTTGTACCTCTTACGGACATCATGTTCGCACCGCAAAATGACGGTTCAGGAATGCAGAAGGGTGATTGGACACGTCTGCGTATCCTGCTGGCTGCCGTATTGGCCATTCTGTTCTTTGCCGTCAGCAACTACATCAACCTGACGGTTGCCAATACAAGCTTCCGCGCCAAGGAAATGGCTACACGACGGCTTTTCGGCAGCAGCCAGTACGAAATTTCGTTGAAGTTGATTGCCGAATCGACGCTCATGATGGCCGTGGCATTCCTCATAGGCTTGGCTTTAGCCCTCTGTTTTCAGGACGATGCAGCTGAGTTATTTAAGGGAAAGATTGCACTGCTCAATGATATCAACATCGGCACCGTGAGTGTCTGCCTTGCCTTTATCCTGCTTGTGGGCATCGTCTCTGGCATCATGCCATCATGGCATATTTCCCGTTTTCAGCCTATCGACATCGTAAAAGGTAACTTCCGCTATCACTCGAAAATGGTTATGGGCAGGCTGTTCATCATCATTCAGAACATCGCCACCGTAACGATGCTCACTGCCGCCCTTGTCATTTGGCTGCAACTGAACCATCTCATCCATGCGCCTTTAGGCTACAATACCGAGCATCTTTATTTCTTCAAGTCACCGGAAGGAAAGAGCCAGACTGTCAGGAATCAGTTGGAACGGTTGCCTTTCGTTGAGACTATCGGTGAGATGAGAGGCACATCGTTTTCTGCCTATAATTCGAAGATTCAGGTCATAAAAAATGGTGATGAACTAGTCACTTTGTTTCTCACCGACTTAGACTCTGCGGCTTTCAACCTTTACGGACTAGAAATCCTCAAAGACTACGGTCCGACAAATGGCGGCTATTATTTGAATGAGGAAGCCATCCGACGATTGAAATATACCGATAGAGAACGCGAGATAGACTGGTGGAAGGGACAAAAAGTACCTATCAGTGGCATTCTCAAGGACTTCAATCGCATCAATGTGCTAGAGGGAGTACAGCCTTTCGCCATCCGTGTGAAGGAACATGTGGAAGACCCGAACTTCCTCGTCAAGACGAACGGTGACAAGCAAGCCAAGGCTACCTTCATCAACATCCTCAGCGCACTGGATGTTCCCGAGGCCGAGCTATCGTTGTACGTCAGCAGCCTCGAGGAAAACATTGCCGAGTCCTTCGATGAGCAGCATAACACGCTGAAGATTATCACGCTCTTCACAATCATTGCCGTGATTATCTCTGTGATGGGCTATGTCGGTATGTCACTCTTCTTTATCCGTCAGCGACAGAAGGAAATAGGCATCCGTAAGATTATGGGCTCGACATCAGGCGAAGTGATGATACTGATGCTCCGTATATTCTGCGCACCGTTGCTAATATCGTTCATCATCGCCATTCCACTCTCGTGGTATATCATGCGCGATTGGCTCAGCAACTTCAGTTATCGCATTGCGCTTAGTGCCTGGATTTTCGTTGCCACCTGTGCCATTGCCCTGTTGGTTGCTATACTCTCTGTTAGCCTCCAAATTATCAAGGCTGTCAGAACAAATCCCGTAGAAAGTATTAAAACAGAATAAAGTATGATTTCAGCAATTAAAACACTAAATAAACGAGGCCAGCATAACTGGACGAAGATAGTCTGTCTGGCCATAGGACTGGCAGCCGGCGTCGTGCTGATAGGCAAAGTGGGCTTCGAGCAGTCGTATGACGACTTCTTCCCAGAGAGTAACCGCATCTATGTGGTTTGTGAAGACTTTATCCAGAATGGCGAGTTTCAGCACTTTCCCCAGACAGCAGGAGGCATTGTGCCAGGCATGCAACGCTATTGCCCGCAGATAGAGGCTGCCACACGCTATACAAATGTTGCCTATGATATGCCCATCGTGACGGAAGATGACCATTGGGTGCGCACCAATTATGACCTTGTGGATAGCTGTTTCTTCGATGTGTTCCCCTTCCGTGTCTTGCAGGGAAATCCCAAGGAAGTGCTAAGTCAGGTGGATTACTGCATGATTTCCCGCTCCTTGGCAGAAAAGCTTGGCGGGAATGTTGTGGGAAAGAAAGTGTATTACAAACGGCGTGGTGGATTAGCGCTTACCATTGGAGGAGTATATGAGGACATCCCTTTGAACTCCAGACTCCACAATATGGAGGTGATGATATCAATGTCCTCGATAGCCAAGTTTACCCATGACGGACGCGCTGACTGGGTGGGCTCTGACAACTATATAAGCTATGTCCGCTTGGCTGAGGATATCTCTCCCGATGACCTGAAACCGCAGTTGGAGAAGATGAAACAGGAGAATCTACCCTTGGAAGAAATGAAGAAAGCAGGAGTGGATGTAGACTTCTCCTTGTCACCGCTCATTGACTTCCACACGAAGGATGACGGTGTGCGCCGAATGACGTTGATTCTCTCGCTCTTGGCTGCGGTGCTCATTGGCTGCGCCGTGATGAACTACTTGCTGTTGGTTGTAGGCGGCATCAGTCGCCGAGCCCGTGAGATGGCGGTTCACAAGTGCTATGGCGCTGAAAGCCGACATGTATATCATAAGGTGATGGTCGAAAGCGCGGTTCATCTGCTGTTGTCGCTGGCATTGGCTGCCCTGTTGCTCTATGCAGCGAAGGATATTGTAGAGCAGCTGACATGCGCACCGCTGTCCGTGCTGCTTATGGCAGGCAACAATATGTGGATGATAGCGCTGACCTGTCTCGTGGTTCTGCTTATCACAGGCATCGTTCCCGGCTACATCTACACCCACATCCCAGTAGCAGCAGCTTTCAAGAACTATAGTCAGAGCCATAGGCTGTGGAAACTCCTGCTGTTAGGCTTGCAGTTCGCATCGGCAACGTTCCTCATTGCGCTGTTGGCTGTGGCTGGGCGACAGTATGATAGAATGATAAACGACGACATAGGCTACGACTATTCCACGCTGGGTTCCGTACTGGTTAACGGCTTGTCCGTCGAGCAACGTCAACTGGTATTGGAAGAGTTGCCCAAGCTGGCATCTGTGAAGGGAGTGACAATGTCGTATGCTAATCTGACTGAGCAACAGGGCGGTGATAACATCTATTTGCCTGACGATGACCATGAGTATATGAATATAGCCGACCTTTTCCGTGTAGGCAACGGTTACTTCGATGTGATGGGTATTCCAATAGTCTCAGGTCGCACCTTTACCGAGCAGACCGACACCTTGTGCGAGGTGATGGTAAGTCGGAAGTTCGAAGAACGAATGAAGGAACTGGCAGGCTGGGATCAGGCAGTCGGCAAACAGATATTCTGTTCCGCGTTCGACGAACTGCATACCATCGTCGGAGTCTATGAAGATATCCGCATCGGCAGCATTACGAATCCCGACACCCGACCAAGCGCCATTTTCTATAGCTACAAGCCAAAATATATGCGTTATATCCTCATCCGCTTCCAGACAATGGACGGCCTGGAGGCTGCCAACAAGCGACTGAAGGAATTGGTGACTGACAATCCCGACATCCACATCACGCCATATAGCCAGATGGTGGTCAAACTATATACTGATGCCCGTAATTTCCGCACTACTGTGATGATTGGCGGACTGGTGGCTCTGCTCGTTGCCCTCATCGGACTCATCGGCTATCTATCAGGCGAGATAGGCAGAAGACAGAAAGAGATTGCTATCCGTAAAGTGAATGGTGCTCGGGCGACTGATGTTATCCGATTATTCATTATCGACATCATGCGTGTAGCTCTGCCCGCAACATTTATCGGAACCATCGCTGCCTGGTATGTCTCTCGTCTCTGGCAGGAGCAGTTTAGCGAGAAAGCCAACCTTTCACCCCTGCTCTTCATAGGCTGTGCATTGCTGGTTCTGGCAGTCATCCTGTGTGTTGTCTGCATAGGCTGCCGTCGCGTCACGACAAGCAATCCCGTCAACTATCTAAAGACAGAATAAGGAATAAAGATTAAAGTTTAAAGATTAAAGTTTAAAGATTAAAGTTTAAGTTGAAAAATGATAAAATTAGAAAACATTCAGAAGGTATTCCGCACAGAAGAGGTGGAGACCGTAGCATTGGGCGGCGTATCGCTCGAAGTAAAAAAAGGTGAGTTCGTAGCCATCATGGGCCCTTCAGGCTGTGGTAAATCAACACTATTGAATATCCTTGGCCTGCTCGACAATCCCACCAATGGCACTTACATGCTCGATGGTGAGAACGTAGGACAGCTGAAGGAGAGTCAGCGCACAAAGGTTCGCAAGGGAAAGATCGGCTTCGTGTTCCAGAGCTTCAACCTCATCGACGAAATGAACGTAGAGGAGAACGTGGAACTGCCGCTTACCTATCTCGGCGTACCCAAGAAAGAGCGTAAGACTCGAGTAGAAGAAGTGCTGCGCCGTATGGCTATCTCGCATCGCGCCCATCACTTCCCCCAACAGCTCTCTGGCGGTCAGCAGCAGCGTGTAGCCATTGCTCGCGCCGTGGTGATGAATCCCAAACTTATCCTTGCCGACGAGCCAACAGGAAACCTTGACTCCAAGAATGGTCTGGAGGTGATGCAGCTGCTCACCCAATTAAATCAGGAAGGTACCACCGTCGTTATGGTAACTCACTCCGAGCGCGATGCCGGTTATGCTCAGCGTGTTATCAACCTCTTCGACGGTCAGGTAGTGCCAGAAGTGAAACTATAAATACTCACTATAAAATACTCTCTCTTATTATGTATGATGGGTAGCGTTGACTTTATGCCGGCGCTGCCCTTTTTCTCTTGTTAAAAGCAAATTATGAAGCATTCACGCGCAGTAATGAGTACTGATTAGAAGAAACTTCCTCAAGGAATATATTAAGGTGAAAAGCGTAAAATAAAGCTGCTGAAAAAACTTTTTCAGGTCTCTATGGTATAGACACACGGAATTAATTATATCTGTATATTCATCATAATTCCAGATTTCCTACTTTTCCAACAGCCTGCGGCTCATATATCTCACAGGATACCATACCGCTAACCATCCTACAATAATCACGGTTAGCAGAACTATCGCTACATCAACGTAATGCACGCTAACAGGATAGGCATCAACAACAAACGAACCGCTTGAAGAGCCGAGGCGCACAAAGCCGTACTGTTGCTGTAACCAGCAGAGCAAGAGTCCAAGAAGAACTCCCGCAACAGCACCGATAAAAGTTATCATCCTTCCCTCAAGCATGAAGATACTTGAGATTTGTTTGTCTGAAGCGCCAAGGCAGCGTAGCGTTTCAACATCATTCTTCTTGTCGATGATGAGCATTGACAGCGAACCAATGATATTAAAGCATGCAACCACAAGAATGAAAGTGAGGAAAATATAAGCCATGAGTTTCTCTATCTCCATCACATTAAAAGTGTCTGCCTGTTGCTCATAGCGGTTCAGCACACGGAACTTATCTCCTGCAACCTTCTGCATCCGCTTCTGCACGGCATCAACATCTACACCCGGTTTCAACTTTAACTCAAGGGCTGTAAGTTCTCCGTCGCAGCCAAAGAGATTACGGGCAAATTCTATTGAAGTGAGAATATAATTCTTGTCATAGCGTGACTGCTGAACGCTGAATACCACTCCCGGAGAGAGCAAGGAATCAACAACAAATCCATCCATAGGGTCAGACAAATCCAACTGTCCCTCACGACGTGGCGCATAGATGTTGAGATACCCATCCCAACGGGCACCGGTACCAAGCGACTGGGCCAGTCTGATACCCATTATACCATACTGTAAATCAGCCACATGTAGTTCGTAGGCCCCATCGCCATACAGAATATTCTGAATGTTTACAAGCTTGCTGAAGTTATCATCCACACCCTTTATCATCACCATAGACTGCTGGTCGCGATAGATAGTGAGGGCTTGATCTTCCACACTCTCCGTTACAACCTCTACCTCTGGGAATTGACGTATCTTTGTCAGTTCTGGAGCATCTGCAGGAGCATATTTACCCATAGCAGGCACAATCTCAATCTGCGGGTCAAACTGAGTAAAGAAACCTGCCACCATATCATGAAAACCATTGAAGACACTAAGCACGACGACAAGTGCCATCGTGGCAACAGCAACACCCACAACGGATATAAACGATATCAGGTTGATTACGTTGGTACTCTTCTTGGAGAAAAGATACCTTCGGGAGATATAGAATGGAAAAGAAGACATAAGACCTACCCCATCCCTCCCCAAGGGAGGGTGTTTTATATAGTAAAGAACGCCCCAATAGACTTCCTATATAAGTTCTCTGGGTAATAAATTAGATTGTTATTATTGAGTTTATATTCATCCGCACCCCTTTCCAAAAAAATGTAACTACTCCCCCATGTGGGGGAAGGGGGGAGGAACCCTCCCTTAGGGAGGGTACTGGGTGGGCCTCTACTTCTTCAACAACTCGTCAATCTTCTCCAGATAATCAAGGGAGTCATCGATGAAGAAGCGAAGTTCTGGGATGATGCGCAACTGATTACGTACACGAGTACCGAGTTCGTAACGTATCTGCTTCTCATTTGCCTGAATGTTCTTGATAATCTCCTCGCCACGCTCAGAAGGGAACACGCTAAGGTTAGCTGTGCATATACTGAGGTCTGGAGAGATACGTACACGAGTAACACTTACCAGCACACCCGGCATCATGCGTGTCTGTGCCTGGAATATTGAAGCCAGCTCCTTCTGGAGCATACGGCATATACGAGCTTGTCTTGTTTCTTGCATAATAAAAAAACACAGCCCCTCACCTGCCCTTCGGGCATCCTCTCCCCGAGGGGCGAGGGGAAAATTACATTTTATCGCTTAAAATCTATCCTTTAAAGGATTTTTACTAACTTCTTCCTCGCCCTTTGGGGAGAGGATGCCCAAAGGGCAGGTGAGGGGCCTTAGTTACCACAAAACCTTTCCCACTCAGTCTGGAAGCCATTGAACACATTGATATCGACCTCTGTGTTTATACCCTTGACACGGCCGTCAGGACACAACTGCCAATATACAAGATTCACATTCGGGCGGTACATACCATAGCGGGCTATCCACACGTTGTAATTCTTCATCAGGTCGGGTGCTGCGGGCAGGTATTTGTCCACAAACTTCTGACTGACATAAAGGACAGGTTTCACGCCATGTGCCTGTTCTACCATATTCAGCCACTTGCGTATATGGGCAAACATCGCCTTTGTGCCACCCATCTGCCTTATCTGCCCAGCAGTCGGCTCAACGTCCAGAACAGGAGGGAAGTCTCCATACTGGTAACGTGAGTTCTTGAGGAAGAACATAGCTTGCTCTGCACCTGTGGTCTTGGTAGAGAAGAAGTGGTACGAGCCCACTTTATATCCATGACTACGGGCAGCCTTGTAGTCAGCGTAATAGTAGTTGTTCTTGATGCTCTTACCCTCGGTAGATTTAATATAGATGAAGGAAATCTTATAGTTCACATCACCTGATATCGTCTTCTTGCTGATGTTGCCGAGGTGTGTTATCTTCAGGTCGTTCCAGTTGATACCGAACCTCTGCACCTTGTTCCTTACACGCAGCACCTTCTTTCCCTTACGGTTACGCACCCATCTCTTCACCTTCGTTATCTTCTCGTGCTGATAACGGGATATGTCAATACCATAGATGCGCTCTTCTGTATAGGTTATGAGCTCTCCCAGATAACCGCCGTCCTTCCACTCACCTATGCGCATTCGCATGCCTGGTGTGAGAGCAAGACCAAAGCCAGAACGTAATCCATGCAGCCAGTTACCCTCGTAGTAACCACCATCATTTTTATAGAGCTTTCCATATCCGTGATAGTGACCTGCGGAATCAACACTGCCGATATAGGTTCCGAGAGAGTCAATCCTCACATGACTTGGCAATACCATTTTCGGAGCCGGACGCTTTGCGAGATGCTGCTTTATCATGTCGGTGCAGAAGGTATTCAGACTGGTAGAGAGATAGTACGGTTTCCTGCTGTCCTTTGTGCGGATCACTACCATACCGTTCTTTTCCTTTACCGTTTCACATTCCACGCGCACGGGGCGTGCAGAGGCTTCCTCAGATTCTTTTATCCATGCATAATAGCGTGAGCATAACTCGAGACGCAACGGAGCTTTGTTGTCAATCTTTGCAAGTGCCTTTGCAACACCATTGAGCGAATCCTTTGAGTGGTGCATATATTCACTTGCACGAGTAACAACGTCAAAGCCGTCCTCAGTCACATTATGTGTGCGAATGTAATAGTCCGCATGTTCCTCCTGCTCTTCTATGTTTACAAGAAGTCTCTTTACCGCCGCCTTCTGACGGACAACCATTTTATGCAACTGCTCACTGCTTGCCTTACAAAGCGAGGTGGTGTCTGTCTTCATTACCATCAGTCGGCCCTTGCATGAAGGTATCACAGGAAGCCAATTAACCCACTGGCCGGGAATTGAATATGTGATAGTGGACACATTTGAATGACTGTCCGGTCTGCCTCCCACGAAAAGCGTATCGCCTTGAATATCGCGAAAGGACATCAACGTGTCATTAGCAGACATCAACAGAAAACAATCCTCGCGCTCTACCTTAGCATCTGACATTGCTATCTCTTCTGGAGGCACGGTACGTGACTGCCAAAGGAATACTACAACAATGATGCAGAGTAAGACTGCGGGAAATATACTATACTTAATTACCTTTTTCATTATTAGACAGCTTCTTCGCACGAAGACACTTGCTTCGGCTTGTTGAGCCTTGCGAAAAAATAGGGCATATCACTCACAAAGTGGTGCCCGTTTCATATTTGTGAGAGCAAAATTACACATTTTTTTTTTCATAAATGCAAGTTGTTGATATTTTTTTATATCTTTGCATCAAAATAATTAATCTTATGCTTGTAAAAACATATTGTGCGGCAATAAACGGTCTGGAAGTTACCACAGTCACGGTAGAGGTGAGCGTGGAAGCAGGACAATGCCTGTATCTCTCTGGATTGGGCGACGAGGCTGTGCGCGAGAGTCAGAGCAGAATCAGAACCGCGTATCTGTATAGTGGATATAAATTCCCGAATAAGTCTATAACCATAAACCTTGCCCCTGCTGATTTGCGTAAGGAAGGTACGTCTTTTGATCTGCCTATTGCTATTGGCATACTTGCCGCCAATGAGGATATGCCCAAGGAACCGCTCGACAAATATCTTCTCATAGGTGAGCTTGGTCTTGACGGCACTCTCCAGCCTGTTCGTGGTGCCCTTCCTATTGCCATCAAGGCAAGGAAAGAAGGTTATAAGGGAATGATACTTCCTCGCGCGAATGCTTATGAGGCTGCAGTCGTGAATAATCTTGAAATCTATGGCATGGATACTCTGGCCGATGTGGTTAAATTACTCTCCGGACAGAGTGAGGCAAGTCCTCTGGAATATGACACGCGTAAGGTTTTCTATGAACAACAGGCAAGTGGAAGTGACCTCGACTTTGCTGATGTGAAAGGACAGGAATCCGTGAAGCGTGCTATGGAAGTAGCTGCAGCTGGTGGGCATAACATGATTATGATTGGTCCTCCAGGCTCTGGCAAATCAATGATGGCAAAGCGATTGCCGAGTATCCTTCCTCCCTTATCCCTTGCTGAAAGTCTCGAAACGACTCAGATTCATAGTATTGCCGGCAAACTCGGTAGTAAAAACGGTAATGCTTCTGCTCTTATCACTCAGCGGCCTTTCAGAAGTCCGCACCATACCATCTCACAGGTGGCATTGGTTGGCGGTGGCACTAAGGCTATGCCGGGTGAAATATCCCTCGCCCACAATGGCGTGCTCTTCTGTGATGAGTTGCCCGAATTTAATAAAAGCACGCTTGAAGTTCTTCGTCAGCCATTGGAGGATCGGGCTATCACTATCTCTCGCGCAAAATACACAATAGAGTACCCATGTTCCTTCATGTTTGTTGCAAGCGCCAATCCTTGTCCGTGTGGCTACTATGGCGACCCGACCCACCATTGTGTCTGTACTCCCAATCAGATACAGAAATATATGAATAAGATTTCAGGTCCGTTGCTCGACCGTATTGATATCCAGATAGATATCGTGGCAGTTCCTTTCTCTGAACTCTCAAAGACGGCCCAAGGAGAATCTTCAGAAGAAATCCGCAAGCGTGTCATAGCCGCCCGTCAGATTCAGACCGAGCGTTTCAAGAAAGAAAAGGCTGTTCATTGCAATGCCCAGATGAATGACAGGATGCTTCGCAAGTATTGCGCTATTGACGAGCAGACCACCACCCTTCTTCATAACGCTATGGAGCGTCTGCATCTCTCTGCAAGGGCATATTCTCGTATTCTGAAGGTGGCAAGGACAATTGCCGATCTCGATGGTTCAGAGAATATCCAGACGCAACACATAGCTGAGGCTATTGGCTATAGGCAGTTGGATAGAGGTGATTGGGCTGAAAGAGGAATGTAATAGATTAATAAATAACGTGAGTTCGATGACTTGCTTCAGCTTGATGAACTTCAGCGAATAATTAAAACTTTGTTGTTTTAGCAGCAAGCTGCTGTTTTCGGAACAAAAATTTTTAGAAAATTATCAGAAAATTTATTCCAAAAAAATTAAAATTTTAATTTTCTGAGGTAAATTTTTTGGCCATCGTGAATAATTTTTATTCCAGAATATAGCAACGAAGTTGCGTTTACGAGGGATTTTGATTTTTTTCAAAGCTCATCAAACAAAAGCAAGTCGTCGAACTCACGTTAAATAAAAAGAAAAAAATATGGATCGCAGTTCGCAAATCATTCGCACCAGTTGGATAGGTATAGCAGCCAATGTGCTATTGGCAGGTTTCAAGGCAACAGTCGGCATTCTTGCCAATTCTGTGGCTATCATAATGGATGCTGTAAATAACCTTAGCGATGCGCTTTCAAGCGTCATAACTATCGTTGGCACAAAACTCTCACAACGACCTGCCGATCGCAAACACCCCTTCGGTTTCGGGCGTATAGAGTATTTTAGTGCCATAATAATTGCAATTATCGTGCTATCTGCCGGCATTACTTCGCTCATAGAGTCGGTGAAGAAAATCTTCGACCCTACAGAACCGGAATATACAACGGTAACGCTCGTGGTAATAGTAGTAGCTATTGTGGTAAAACTGATACTGGGACAGTATGTCAAGCGCAAGGGAGAGCAACTCAAGAGCGATGCGTTGATAGCCTCTGGCTCTGATGCTTTATTCGATGCTGTAATTACTCTTGCAACGCTTGTATCTGCAGGTGTCATGCTGCTATGGAATGTTTCTCTTGACGGTATTCTTGGAGCCTTGATTTCCGTTGTCATCATAAAGGCAGGAATAGAAATGCTCGCCTCGCCTATCAACGAACTTCTTGGCACGAGCATTTCGGCAGAACTCACCCATCAGATTCATAAGGAAGTGTCTGAGTTTGAGGGTGTTCATGGTGTTTTCGACCTTATTCTGCACAACTACGGTCCTGACGTGAAGATCGGTTCTCTGCACATAAATATTAATGACACGATGTCGGCTCACGACATTCATGGTCTTACTCGCAAGATTTCCATGCAGATGTTTGAGCGTCACGGTATCATAATGACCGTGGGAGTCTATGCCATAGCTACAGGCGAGAACAAGCGAACTGAATTACAGACGAAGGTAATGCAGACTCTCGCAGCTCACAAGGATATCGTTCAGGTGCATGGCTTCTACTATTCTGAGAAAGACAATATGCTTTCTGTTGATGTCATTCCTGATATTTCTGTTCACGATGATGCCGCTCTCACCAGCCAACTTACCGCAGAGATTCAATCCTTAGTGCCAGACACACAAGTGGCTATTGTCGTGGATCATAACTATAGCGAATAGATAGGGCGGAAAGCAAAAGTAACATACGAAAATCACACACAAGAAAAAAATTCATACCTGCTCAGCATCCTATACAAATCCTATTCAAATCCCTACCAAATCCCATTTTTCGCCTATTCTATGAAGCGGATTTAGAGCGGATTTAGAACGGACTTAGAACGGATTTAGAGCGAAGGAGAAACGGACCTAAGTCTATGAGGGTATGAAACTGCAATGTAGAGATTGCAATTTTACGTTCAAAAAAAGAGTTTTCAAAAAACTCATCACTCGTCACCCGTAATGCTGTAAATCATTGTGACATTGAGGATTATAGCTTTGATTCACCCTATGCCACTCGTCACCGCACTCGTCACCCAAACAAATGTATCTTGCTGATAATAAATATATTAGGCACGCGATTCTCCCTCTCCCCACTCGTCACCCTGAAAAAAGGTGACGAGTGAATCAACCTTGCAACTTGTTATATATCAAGATGATATGCCATGTGAGGGTGACGAGTGGGTGACGAGTGAAACGAAATGAATCACCGTTGTAACAATCTCTATCCCAGTACAATACAGCGTTTCGGGTGACGAGTTGACGAGTGTTGTAAAAATTCTATAAATTACTTGCCAGAGCCTTCATCAGTTCTGCAACATCAATAGGCTTGGCTATATGGGCATTCATTCCACAGCGGAAGGCCTGAATCTTGTCTTCTGCAAAAGCATTCGCAGTCATGGCAAGAATAGGAATATTAGCCTTTTCGTAGTCACGAAGGGCACGGATGGCTCGTGTAGCCTCATATCCGTCCATTATCGGCATCTGGATATCCATAAGGATGATGTTATAATAGTCGGACGGAGCACTATCGAGCATATCCAGACATTCCTGTCCGTTGTAGGCGTGCTCTACAATAAATCCCATCTCCTTTAGCATCTCAATGGCAATCTCAGCATTAAGTTCGTTATCTTCCACAAGTAGGATGCGCTTGCCATGGAACAAAGAAGTATCAACCTCCACGCCCTTGTGAGAGACCATAGCGCAAGTGTCAGCTATACGATGCGGGATAGTAACGGTGACTTTGGTACCAATACCAAGTTCCGATTCTACCTCGATAGTGCCATCCATAATCTCTACCAGTCGCTTGACAATAGGCATTCCAAGTCCTGTACCTTCCACTTTACCCTGAGTGGTGTTATGCTCGCGCGAGAACTCCTCAAAGAGATGTGGCAGATATTCCTTGCTCATACCAATTCCGTTATCGGAAATGACCGTTCGGAACATGGCATAGCCCTCACGGTCAGAAGGAATCTCTACGGTATTCATATCAATTCTGCCACCCTCTGGGGTATATTTATACGCATTGGATACAATATTCAGGAATATCTCGCGAAGCTTTGTCGGGTCGCAGAACACGTTCTTGTGCATTACATCAATGGAACGGGAGAAATGAAGCCCTTTTTGGCTCATCATATCCTCGAAGATAGTGAAAAGGGTGTCGTTGAACGTCTTGGCATCCCATATGCTTTCTTCAAGTTGAACAGTTCCCTTTTCTATTCGTGCCATCTCAAGAACGTTGTTGATGATAGACAACAGCACATGACTTGATTCGCTGATCTTGCGGATAAATTCTGAACGGCGCTCAGGATAATTCTGATACTTACTAAGCAGATTGGTAAAGCCCATGATAGCGTTCATAGGCGTGCGGATATCATGACTCATATTGAAGAGGAAAGCGGTCTTAGCCTTACTTGCCGCCTCTGCCTGTTCACGAGATTCCATGAGCATCTTCTTGTCGCGCTCCTCACGTGCTATGAGCTTGTCAATACACTTACAGCCGACAACCATGGTATTATGGTCATTAACATCCACCGGCAATACTATCGCCTCAAAATTCTCCTGACCAGCCTTATTCGGCTTTGTCTTGAAACGAATTGATATGTTGAAATCACCACAGCATGCGCGACGGCGAAGGTTATCGAGATTGGCTACCTTGCGAAACTCCTCACGATATTCCTCAACTACGAAGGTATCAATATAAAGCGTGAAGAAATCGTTAAAAGGAACCACGGAAGGGAAATTGAACTTATGCGCGTTCTGGTTAGGATCCATCTTGTGGATACGCATTATACCTTCCTTGAGATTGACGGAGAAGATTGTGGAGTATTCGTCAGCAAGCGCATTATTTAGCTTGTTGGTCATCTCCATTTCGCGCTTCAGATTTACCTCCTTGCTTATGTCGTAGTTGAAGGCGATACATTCCAAGTGGTTGTTTGTCGGGTTGATTACCAATCGTCCAACGAAACGCACAGGCACTATGTCTCCGTTCTGATGCCTCACCTCCGTATCAAGCGTTATCGCCTTCTCACCTTTTTCATAGGTTTCCTGAACATAGGCATAGGAGAAGACACGTCGGAACTCCCTCTTTGCTTCAGCTGTAGTAATCTCGTCCTCTATGGCTTGCAGAAGCATATCAGAAGAGGTGATCTCTATGCCAGGCAACACGTCTTGCTGCATATTGAGGTTGAGAAGTTTCCTGTCGTTGATATCGACATGACAGATACCCTGAGCCATACTGATAGAGCTGACAATAGCATCAACCTCGGTCTTATATCTCTTCTCTGAACGGCGCATCTCCGTAACATCGGAGAAATATTCCAACAATGCCTTTTTGCCTTTCCATTCAACGAACTTGATCTTTATTGAATAGACTCCCGTACAATCTTCTACATCCTTGACAATCTGCTCACTATTGTCCATGCTATTATATGGACAGAATGAGCACGGCACATCGCTATCCATAAGGTACTTATGGCATTTCTGCCCAAGATATGGGATATCGCCATGTGCGGCAGCCTTCAGCATAGGTGCATTGGCATAGAGCATGGAGTGTGTCTCCACGTCACATACCTGAATCATCTGATCCGAGTCATCAAGGATTTGTCGAAGTGCGGAAAGCTCATTATTCATAGCATTATAGTTTATATCAAACTTAGGTTTATGTCTGGAAACGTGTACTCGCGAAATGGAGAAGGAAAAAGGCTTTAATCCTTAGATTTCTTCGTTATTGGTTGCAAATATACATTTTTTTCCTGAAACATCCAAACAAATTGAGCAAATTGTGAAAACATACGGCGAATATCTCAAAACACAGATATCCAATATAACCAAAACTTCAATGATACTCCATCGATGGAGTATCGATGGAGAATCGATGGAGTATCGATGGAGAATCGATGGAGTATCTTAGGAGGAATAGCGGAAAAACAACGGAATTTCCTGCAAGGGAAAACTTTGTTTGGGGGTGAAGATAAAGAAAGAGAGAAAAGAAAAATAGGCGTGCATGATTTTGCACACCTATTCTCGTTATTATCATTATTTCCCTTACGGGGCTTAATCCTTTACATACTCTGCGAAGTCTGTGAGACGCATATCGCCCTTGCGACGGAGTGTGTCGTGGAATGCGAATGCACAAGGCAGATTGTGATGAGTATGACCGCCTGTTGCGAGCTTGAGATAGTCGCGGAGAAGTGGCTTGTAGTCTGGATGAGCACAGTTCTCGATGATGAGATTAGCACGCTCCAACGGACTCTTGCCGCGGAGATCGGCTACACCCTGCTCTGTTACGATTACGTTCACATCGTGCTCTGAGTGATCCTGATGGCTTACGAATGGTACGATAGAAGAAATGATACCATCCTTAGCAACAGAAGAACAGGTGAAGATTGAGATATAGGCGTTGCGCTCGAAGTCGCCAGAACCGCCGATACCGTTCATCATCTTTGTTCCTGAGATATGGGTAGAGTTTGCGTTTCCGTAGATATCTACCTCGATAGCTGTGTTGATAGCTATGACGCCAAGACGGCGGATTACCTCCGGAGAGTTACTGATTTCAGACTGACGGAGTGTGAGACGATCCTTGAGGATGTCGATGTTGTCGTAGATCTGCATCAGGCAGTCGTTGCTTACTGTGAGAGAACAGGTAGAAGCATCCTTTACACGACCTGTAAGCATCATATCAACGATAGCATCCTGAAGCACCTCGGTATAGATGTTGAAGTCAGGAATGTTCTCATCCTTAGAAAGAGCTCCGAGGATAGCGTTGGCTGTTGTTCCTACACCACTCTGAAGTGGAAGGAATGATGAAGGGATGATGCCACGCTTCATATCATTGAGAAGGAAATGAGCCACATTGGCACCAATCTGGTCGGTGATTGGGTCTGAACCCTTGAAACCGCGAGCCTCGTCAGGGAGGTTGCACTCAACAACACCTACTACCTTAGACTTTGGAATCTCTACGTATGGCTTACCAATACGGTCGCTTGGCTTTGTGATAGGAATTGGCTGACGGAAAGGAGCATCGAGAGGCTCATATACATCCTGTATGAGACCAGTCTTGTCGCTATGGAAAGAGTTGAGCTCAAGGATTACCTTATCAGCGATACGTGCGATAGTTGGAGAGATACCACCTGCAGCAGTAAGGGAAACATGATAGTTTTCGCCTACTTCCTCAATCTTTGAAACCTCGAGGATAGCCCACTGGAGCTTGCCATAGAAGCCATAGCGGAGATCCTGAGCCATGTGTGAGAGGTGAAGGTCGTTGTATGAAATCAGGTTCTGATTTACTGTCTTACGGAAAGAAGGGTTGGTGGTGTAAGGCGCACGGAACTTGATTGCGTTAGCCTCAGAGAGGACACCATCAGTTGACTGACCTGTACTTGCACCTGTGAAAAGATTAATCTGAAACTCGTTACCCTTAGCATGTTCAGCCTCAGCAATCTTTGCAAGTTCGCGAGTAACAGCCTTAGGCACACCAGCAGGTGTGAAACCACTAAGACCGAGAGAATCACCATTCTTAATAAGAGCCGCAGCCTCTGCAGCAGTAATTGTTGTGTACATTAAGAGATATATTTAATTGATTATAATTTCCAAATACAATTTTCGAGTGCTTTTTCGCATGAAGCAAAAAGTGCATGTCAGCCAAAGGCTGGCGCACGGTCTCTGATTTTGCGAGTGCTTCTTCGCACGAAGCAAAAAGTGCGTGTCTGCCCAAAGGCAGGTGCACGGTCTTTGATTTTGCGAGTGCAAAGTTACATATTTTTTGCGAATTAAAGACATAAAAAAAGAAGAAATTACACATTTGGCAATAAAATGTGCAATTTCTCCTTATTGTGTGGGTTATTTCTATTCACTCCCCTCCCTTTATGGGAAGTCCGATGTTGATAACAACGGAGTATGTGTCAGGGGGTTGGAGGGTCTACTTGATACGAGCACCAGAAACGGAGAATGTGCCATTAGCTGTTTCGATGACAAGTTTTCCATTCTGGAAGGACTTACGAGCCTTGCTTGCCTTAGCTACAACAGGAGCATAGAAGTCATTGATGCCAGTTGTCTCATCGCCATAGATTACATCAAGGATGAAGTCCAACTGTTCACCTGCATTCGTGAATGTGAAGCTTGACTTGCCGTCGATAGCGAAAGTCTGGACATTCGGTGTAGCGCAAAGCTTATTGACGGCAATCTCGGATATCGTTGAAGTTCCCTCGGATGGAGTATATACCATTTTTTCATCTACAAGTTCTCCTGTGCCGTATTCCGTACCAGCGAACTCATACCAGAAACATACGCGATCACCAACGCCTTCATGCTTACAACTGACTATCTTCACACTACTTATTGTCTTGCCTTTCGGAGCATAGAAAGTGTTCTGAGCACCATTGGAAAGCTTGACAGACTTATACTGTCTTCCATTATAGGTAATGTCACTTGCAGCACCATAGGACTTTGCAGTATTGCCCGTGAGGGAAAGCTTTGCTCCATCTATATAGTCGATCGTATTTATCGATTTCTCTGAAGAAACATAATAATATACCTGTGATGCCGTACCTGCAAGCTCAGGATAGTACTCTTCAAATGTATCTTCAGCATTAGCACGCTCTTCCCTGATTATATTCTCTACAAGAGAGTTTGCATATACCTCAATATTGGTGTAATAGCCCTTTGGGTCAAGGTCGTAGCCATTGGCATTTGACTGGTAAGGATCAAGACCGCACTTTATCTCGAAATCATCAGGCATACCGTCACCATCGGTATCAACAGCCTTTTCTCCTGTGAGCGTAGGCCATACCATTAATTCACTCTGGTCATCTTCCATGATTTTACCAGTACCGTTCTTTGTATCATTGGCTATACGTACATCAACAGCATCGCGTGAAAGGGATGCACCGGCGAACTCAATTACCTTGGAAAGAGCATCATTTGCATTATGCTGCGAAATGATATTATAGTTGAACTCTGCATCAGAAGATGTGAACTTGGTTGCAGAGACACATGTGTTCTTCCATTCCTGATATGTAATAGGTGATTTACCATCCATCTTTATAGCAGCCGTACAGGTATTGTCCTTGGTCACAAGAGCAGAACCCTCCATTACATTGCCCGTAATATAGAATTTGCCAGGCACATCAGTACCCGTACAGTTATCACAAGCAGTTGTAGGATTGAGGATACGAGTCTTGGCTGAGCTTGATGTGCTTTGACCCGGTTTGTAGTAGTTGTTGACAATATTGAAGGTCTTTGCCTCTGCCCCCTGGTTAGTCTCACCACCGTAAGCAGAATTGCTGCCCCAGTTGTAAATCACGTTATTGACATAATCCACAGGACCGGCAAACGATGATACATAGCCGTGGTCGAAACGAATCATTCGTGAGTCGTTATGAGCAAGGAGATTATGATGAAAACTTGCCTTCTTACCTCCCCAGATACCTGCATAACCATGTTTTCCTTCCTTGTATTTATTGGTCTTCAAACTCTCAGAGAGAATACACCATTGGAGTGTGAAGTTCTCATTACCATAGAACGAGCCTACCTCATCCGTACACCATGACATAGAGCAGTGGTCAATGATGACGTTCTTCTCAATATCCTCATCGTGGTGAGCAGCCGACATAGCATCGGCATCACCGCCATTGCTTCCAAGTCGGCAACGGATGAAACGTATGATTACGTTGCTTGATCGGATGGACAGATTATAACCCTTGAGACAAATGCCGTCTCCCGGAGCAGTCTGACCGAGAATGGAAATATCGCCCTTATTTATCTTGAGGTCACCTTTGAGCTCTATAGTTCCTGCCACATCAAAGACAATGGTTCTTGGTCCGCTCTTCTTTGATATGAAATAACGGAGAGTACCCTCAGCTGGATTCTGAACATTATCATCAAGTGATGTAACGTGATATACAGCACCACCGCGTCCACCTGTGGTGAAACGACCATATCCCTCAGCACCCGGGAAAGCAGGAGCCAAAGCAAACTGAGCAAGGGCTGTTGAAAAAGCCAGAGTACACGTAGATAATAGAGTAAGTATTTTTTTCATAATTCGTGTTTAAGGTAACTTTTTATTTATTTTGGGCAAATTTACATATATTTTTCGAGATTGCAAAAAAATTGGAATAAAAAGTGTAAATATGGTGTGGAATAATAAAACGGGGCAGTATTCTATGATACTGCCCCGTTATATTTGATGTAAGATGTAATTTGACTTCTTATTTTACTTTACACGAGCACCTGTTGCAGAGAATGTACCGTTAGCAGTCTCGATAACAAGACGGCCGTTTACAATAACCTTACGAGCCTTGCTAACCTTAGATGCTGCAACCTCGCTGATGCCAGTAGTAGCACCCTCTAGCTCAGAATTGATGGCAATAGCATAGAGACGGCATCCATTATTTGTTTCCTTAAGCTCGGCAGTACCACCTTTTGTTGCAGTTACCTTTATAATCTGGTAATCCTCTTTTCCTTTACTTACAACTTCTTCTATGCCCGTTATACATGGTTTTTCACCATAGATAGAGAACTTTGAGAACTTTTTCTCATTTTCTTTTCCATCCTCTATACCATCCGCTTTCGCAGAAAATTTTATATAGAGAACATCATCAGTTTGAAGAGGAACATTGATAACAAAGTTCTTAGAGTCGAACACAGCATAATTAGCACCAGTCTTTAAGACATTGTTCTTTGTGCCCTGAGTATTACTATATTCAAAGAATATACTTTCATTAGCAGCAAGTTTTATCTGCATTTTCTCACCGCTGCCACTAGTATAATTCACAGAGAAACAATCTGGATTATCATCCATCTTATAGGTTGTAGGTTCTGTATTGTCACCCAAAACATAAGTCTCAGCCTTGTTGTCAAACTGATAGACTACAGGCTCAGTCTGCTGTGCATTAACACTAACTGCCATAAGAGCAGTTGCAATAAGAGTAAAGATTTTCTTCATAAGCTTATTTTTTTGATATTTAATTTTCTGTATTTCAAATGCAAAGATACAATAAAAATAGCGAAATCACAAATTCATCTTTACAAAATTACCAATTTTTATTATTTTTAATCAAGAAGGAGTGCAACGAATCGTCACACTCCTTCAGATATATTAATTTACTGCTTACTATACCAACGTGGATCACCAGCCTTGAACTTGCTTACGCTCTCATTCTTCAACGTGAAATTGCCCGAAGCTGCATCAGCATATTGAGGATCAAGAACAGTTGCCATCTCGTCGACAAAGAGGTTTGTCTTACCACCCTCGGCTCCATCAAGAACATTCAGCTTTTCGCAGTTGAAGTAGAAGTTGTTGTTGCCGAATGTAGGAACCGATGTCTTTGACTGATTGCTCCAAACCGCAGCTGTATTTGTCACAATATTGTTTGTCCAGTTGATTGCAGTACCAACGAAGCGGACATAGAGAAGGCGCTTGCCACTCTTATTAGCCGCAGCATTGATGGTGCAATGGTCAATGGTAATCTTTGGAGTAGCACCCGCAAATGCCCCGGAGGCATCGTCGAAGCGAACAAAGTCACGCTCTGCACAGCTATTATAGATGGTGGAGTTAGTGATAGAAAGGTCATCGATACATCCTGCGCGACAGTCGAGCATATCACCTCCGTCACAAATAATATCGTGAATCAGACAGTTATTGAACTTGATGTAAGGAACCTTTGCTGCCACATTAACATAATAAAGGCCTTTCTTGAAATTCTTTATTTCTGCGTTGTTAACAGAAATTCCGCCAACATTTGTTCCCTTATAATTGAAACACTGGTCACCCGTGGTTCCTTCACCATCGATATTAACCATATTGATTGTCAAAGAAGCACCATCATCAAGTTGGAAACGACCATTGATAACTGGGACATCAGATGGATCGGCACCCTTGATTGTAATGTTCTTATTAACAACAATTACACCTGCTGTTACGGATTCACTTGAGCTCTTTACAACAAATTTACCCTCCATTAAGGCGAATACTTCACCATCCTTGGCATTTGCAATAAGTGCGGCAAGATCATCTTTTGTAGTCACGGCAGTTGCACCGTTGAGATCCACCTTAGTCATAAATGTCTTACTACCACGCTCCTTCAATACTCCATTAGAATTAAAATAAAGTTTGATGGTATATTTGGTCAAAGGACTAAGCCCTTCAACCTTTGCTGTGGATGAGTTTTTCTCTACATCAGAAATAACATGGGTAGCTATCAGAGCACCAGTCTCATCGAAGGCACGAAGCTCTGAAACATCTTTGTCGCCTTCAGCCCAAGACACCACTACGCTTCTGTCAGTAACATTCCCTTTCTCAATGGAATTGAAAATCTGCTGGGCAGCAGTACGGAAAAACAGAGTAGCCGGCTTTGAATTACGACTTGAATTCTTTGTGTCCTTGGCAATTACCTTTACGCTATAACGGGTATCGTAGGTAAGTGCCTCAAGCTGCAATTCATTTGCTGTAACGTCTTTGGTAAGAATTGGAGAAGAAGTAAATGACAGACTGTCATCTGCATATACTTCAACAGAATAGCCGGATATACGTTTTGAAGCGTTCCAGGTGAGTAACGCCTCTGTCTCTTTAACATCCTTCACATCAAGACTGGTAGGTGAAAACTCCCTGTCAAAGATGATGTCGGTAATCTCCTCCATCGGCTCGCTACATGACGCCATTGAAAGGATTCCGATGCCAATCAAACATTTGTGGATAATATATTTTTTCATATAAGGATTTTTTTAGTTTTAGACTTTTGTCCTTTACAACTGACCGTAGTTACCATCATTGTTGAGCATACCATTGCTATTGTCAATGAATGTCTTCCAGATAGGCCAGAGATAGTTAAGACTTGGCTTATTGATGAAGATGCCATCCCAGTAGTCGGAGGTAATCACATTCGCATCATTGTTGATAAACCAGTTCTTTGGTGTAAAGCCATCCTCCTTGAGAGATGAACCTATTTCATCGGTCTGACCTTTCTCAAGACCATAGATAACGATAGCCTCACCAGACTCGCCATCGCCTACGTACATACCATAATCAGAGACAAGTTCCTTGTCGGTCGTCTCATCGTATGTCTTGATATAAAGCTTTGCCGGATAGTCAGCATAAGCACCTGTGCGGTTTGCAAGATTCTGAAGTTTCTTCTTTGCCTCTTCCATCTTCTCATCGATTATACCCCAACGAACGAGGTCTGCACGACGGAGAGCCTCACCAGCGAACTCAAGTCCACGCTGATCCACGATACCATTCTGGAATGCCTCCTTGCTTGCGGTATATTTTGCCTTCAAAGCAGATACCTCATTAGCAGGAAGTACACGTGAAAGAACCGGCTCCATGTAAGGCCATGCTGCAGCCGGACCTTCAAGATAGTTTATTGCCTCTGCTGCCATGAGATATACATCTGCAAGACGCATATACTGCCAGTTTATACCATCATCATTATCAATGTCAACGATACGATCCATCCACTCATAGCGAAGCTTGCCAAAGCACCACTGAGTAATTTTACGGAGTTCCTGAGAAGCCCTACCTTTAACAAGAGTCTCACTCCACTCGTAAGGAACACAAGTAATGTCACGACGCTTGTCATTCTTACTATAGTCATAGAAAAGATATGGCATAGGTCCGTTTATACCGCCTTGCGCCTGATGTGTATATTGATCTTTTTTAGACTTATGCTTGACGCCCCATGTGTAGAGCACACGACCACGACCTGAAGAAAATGGGATTTCCCAAAGACTCTCAAGATCAGATCTATGAGATATATCACCTTCCTTACCTTCATTAGCATCCTTACAAAGGTTCTTGAAGTTGTCCTCAAATTCGCCAAGAGTGTTCTTACCAGAATTGATAACATCAAGGCACTCCTTCTTTACTATAGCCATCATCTTATCCTGAGAAAGTTCCGGGTTATTGCTACGACGATAACCGTCGCCACGAAGCGCATAACCGCAAGCATAGAGAGCTGTACGTGCACGAAGTCCCTTTACAAACGACTTGTTTACACGCTCAGATGTTTTTGTGATATGACTCTCATTTGGCCAATAGCAATATTTCTCTGCCACCTCGAGATCCTTGAGAAGCTGAAGATAGATATCATCCTTGTTTGTACGTGGAAGATAGATACTATCATTATTGTTTGGACTAAAACGTGCAGGAACGTCACCCCAAGCCTTGATAAGATCGTTGTAGATTACGGCACGCATTGTAAGAGCCTCACCGAGAAGATGAGCCATATCTGGATTTTTCTCAATATCACCATATGTACGGATGCCTTCGATAGCCAGATTAGCACGCTCGATTCCCTCATAGAACTTAGCGTACACATTAGCGTCTTTGTTCATCTGAGTGTTATTTGCCAATGTGTTAAAATTACAAAGACTCATCTTATCGTCATTTTTCTTTGACAAGCTAGGATATGAACCTGATGTCGTTTCCACATCAGAGTTTACGCCATAGTAAGTAAGATAACGGCCACGATATGATTCGGTCTCAGCGAAAGACACGTTTATTGACATAACCTCCAGCTCTGCCAGTCCATATACGCTAAATACAGACCTCTTATCGAGAGAAGATATAGAAGGTGAATCCATATCACAAGATGTTACAAATGATGCAACAGCAAGTGAGAGAATAAATAGTTTTATGTAATTTTTCATTGTTTATCTGCTTTTAGAAGTTCAAGTTAAGACCGAATACAAACTGACGGCTACGTGGATAGCCAGAGTAGTCAACACCAGGAGTAAGTGCATTCCTACGAATACAATCACTCTCAGGATCGAAACCAGAATAGTTTGTCAGCGTAAATACATTGTAACCTGTTACATAAAAGCGCAGGCTTGAGATATGAGCCTTCATTGTCAGACTCTTTGGAAGAGTATAACCCAAAGTCAACGTATTCAAACGGAGGAATGATGCATCCTCAATAGCCCAATCTGTAAGTACAAAGCGACTCATATATGGACTCCACATAGTGGTATTGGCATTCATAGCCTTCAACTGCTCCAGATTATTACAGAGAGTACCATCAGCATTGAGGTTCGTCCAACGCTTTCCTTCTGCCATATCCGTTATCATGTTACGATAACTGTATTTAGAAGTAGATGTATATTCTATCTTATTTGCATTGTAGATGTCATTGCCTACGCTGAAGTTGAAGTTTGCAGCGAGGTCAAAACCATAAGCACGGATATTGAGACCAAAACCGCCCATGAAATCTGGGTTAACGTTACCAATAATAGTATTGTCATCGTCAGAGATTTTTCCTGTTGCTGTCTTTCCGTTAGCATCAGTAGTCTGACCTGTTGAGTTCCATACCCATGCGCCCTGAGCCTCATCCCAGTGTTGTGTGGTAGAAGCAATCTTCATTGTGCCTGGACGAATATCACCAACAGCGTATGAAGATTCTACGACACCAGGCTTTAAAGTCCAGCTCTTTGTTGACTCATCATAGCCCTCAAAGTCATCAACCTCATAGCGACCAGCATTTTTGTAACCTCGAATCTCTCCAACCTGACCACCTACAGCAATCCAATAGTCTTTACCTATCTCTGTAGAAGCCCAACGTGTGTCCATACCAAAATCATTCATTATGCCAAGAGATTTTATCTTATTCTTGTTGAAACCGATGTTGGCATTGAAGTCAAGCCCGAAGTCCTTTTTATTTATTGCATGCCATGAGAGGGTAACCTCAAAGCCCTTGTTTTCTGTCTCGCCCATGTTACGATACTGGTAGTCATAACCTGAACCTCCAACAGGGAACTCAATGAGAAGATCCTTGGTGTTGCTGAGGTATGCCTCTAAAGTTCCTGAGAGCTTGCTATGGAAAAGAGTGAAATCAAGACCTACATTACGAGTAACAGTCGTTTCCCATTTAAGATCAGGATTAGCCATAATCTTACTTGCAGCAATATAGTTATCAACATTATTTACCCATGTAGTTTTATTAACGTTAAACGATTGGATGAGCTGGTCACCAGGAATATTATTGTTACCTGATGTTCCAAAAGACACACGCAATTTCAAGTCATCAAGCCACTTTTCTGCACTCTTCATAAAGTCCTCAGAAGAGATACGCCACGCAAGAGCAGCAGAAGGGAAGTAGCCCCACCGATTGTTAGAGCTAAACTTTGACGAGCCATCAGCACGGAAAGTTGCATTGAACAGGTACTTCTCGTCATAATTATAGCTAATACGGCTGAAATAAGACAAAAGTTTGTCTTCTGTCTTATAGAAATCATTTATAGAATAAGGCTTTCCAATGATTGAAACCTTCCATGCAGTTTCTGCATCGAAGTCTCGAGGGAATCCGTGAGCCTCATCGGTTATGTCATGTTGTTTTGTAATAACATACTCATGACCGGCAAGCAAGTTCAATGAATGCTTGCTGTTCTTATCAAACAGTTTCTTGAAATCATAGTTTATCGTGTTTGTACTGCGGAATCTATGACGCTTTGTATCAATATTACGAATTAAAGGCAATCCTTTATTCTCTATGGCAGGAATATTCTTTGCATAATATGTTGTCGTACCTTTAAATGTCTGTTCAAACTGTGTATAGCTATCATAACCAAGCTCGGCCTTAAACTTAAGGTTCTTGATAATATTCCAACCAAATGCAGCAGATATATTGAGGTTCTTACGTTCTTTCTTACGGTCATTATCCTTCTGAGCATCTATTGGATTGAAAAGATTACCAAAATCATCATCACCAGAAGCTTCGGCTGAGTTCACATTCCTTACAGGAAATGGAGGGTACAACATAGCATATTTCAGACGCTTGTCAGAATCGTATGTACTTGTAGCTTCATTAGCACCACTACCTCTGACATCAGTATCAACATAGCGAGCCTGAAAATCAAGGGTTGTTACCTTGCTTGGCTTTGTGTTAAGTTTGAGACTGAAGTTATCACGCTTGAATGAAGAACCTATCTGGATTGCCTTGTCATTCATGTGAGCATAGCTGAAAGAATACTTTATTTCATCAGAACCACCATTAATATTGATGTTCTGATTGAATGTGTGACCTGTACGACCATATACTATATCCATCCAATCATTTGTTGGGATATTCTGATATAAATCCAGATCCTGATAACCACCGAATTGATCCTCGTAGTTAGACATCTTGGTAAGATCTCCTTGATTCTTTAGGAGAATAAGCTCATACTGCCACTTAGTATAGTCGTATGCATCAAGAACATCCAGTTTCTTTGCAAGTTTCTTCCAGCTATAGTATGCATTGTAAGATACATTCACCTTACCAGCCTTACCGCTCTTGGTAGTAACGAGAATTACACCATTAGCACCACGGGAACCATAGATTGCTGTAGAAGATGCATCCTTCATTACTGTGATATCCTCTATGTCAGAGGCAGGAATATCGTTAATGCTCTCAACCGGGAAACCGTCAACAATATAGAGAGGATCGTTTGACTGAGTGATAGAACCACCACCACGTACACGAATCTTTACGTCAGCATCAGGTGAACCCTCAACAGTAGTAACTTGTACACCAGCCATCTTACCTGTGAGAGCCTCGGAAGCATTTGCAACAGGAACAGCCTCAAGAGCCTTACTGCCTACCGTTGCGATAGAACCTGTAAGATCCTTCTTCTTCATAGTACCGTAACCTACTACAACAAGATCCTCAAGGGTATTATTGTCATCCTTAAGCTTAATAGTGACATCTGACTCATCCTTCACATCAACAATCCTGGTCTTCATACCAACGTATGATACCACAAGTTTGTGGCTCTTGCCCTTAAGAGTGATTGAGAATTTTCCGTTGACGTCAGTAACAACACCATTCTTGGTGCCCTGCTCCTGCACAGTCGCACCTATAACGGTTTCGCCAGCATCGTCCTTAACGACACCTTTCACAGTTTGTGCCTGTACTACCGCACAGAAGAGCAATAGTATTGCAACAAGCGCATAGCGTACGTTTTTAATTTTATCAGACATAGAGATTATGTTTGTTAGTTATTTAAAATTAATGATTTACGATTAAAAAAAATTCATACTGCTTCCGAATCACCAGTTACCACTAAAAAACAATATACCATATAGTTAGTTCCCAAATCGCATATCATAAGTGCTTGATTCTCTGATTAAGATTTGATATGACTTCTCTTTTATCAATATAGTGGACAATAGTGTTTCTGAACATCTAATCACAAGACAAAAATAGGTTGAAATAGCAGATTCTCAACATTTTATGATTATCACGCTATCGCGTGCAAAACCCATTAGAGTCTATACTACGCAATTTCTTGGCAAAGATACTTGTTTTTTATCTTAATTTCGTCTTTTTTAAGTTAAAGAAGGTTAAACATGCTTTTTTGTTCAATTAGTACAACTTTTGTTTTTCTCATTCGTCAAAAATCGAGCTGAATTGAGGTATGTAGGGCCTTAAGGTGGGTTCTACAAATTTTTCGCAAAGCTCACCAAGCTAAAGCAAGTCGTCGAATTCACGTTATTTAACGTCAGTTCGACGAATTCAAAATTCTTTAATAAACGCAACTTTGTTGCTTGGTTTTACAGAAAATTATTCACGATGACCAGAAAATACAGCCCAGAAAATTTAAATTTTCTGGGAACTTGCTTTAGCTTGATGAGCTTGCGAATAATTTTCTAAAAATTTTTGTTCCGTCAACAGCAGCTTGCTGCTAAAACAACATAGCTATAATTCGTCGAACTGACGTTATTTATCATCACTTAATTCTTGTTTCTTCTTCATGTAAGCTCGTAGCAGCTCCAATCCAAGTCCAATCCAGCTCCAATTCAAGTCCAATTCAAGTCCAATTCAAATCCAATCGGGAATTGGAAATCTATTGGATTTGAATAGGATTTATATTATCGCTTCTCCAAATATTCTGATAAGAATATAATAAAATTTTATCCCGAACAATTCGAATATTCGAATAATTCGGGATAAAAGAAAATTTCATGAAAAATTCACGTTATGCTACTTAACCTCCAACTCAAATGGACTTGCAGGAAGTCCGTTCTTGCCCTTCATGTTATGCTTTTCCGGGTTGTCCTTCCAAGCAAAACGGATAGTAGGGTACTGAGAGATGGATGTAGCAGGGGTGATGACAACAGTCTTGCCATCCGTGGAAGCCTGAGCGTTATGGAACTTGCCGTCATCGCCCTTAACCTCAAACTCCATGAGATTATCACAAGGTTCGAGAGGCTGATTCATCGAGAGGATTATCTTACCGCCATCCACATGTGCCTCTACCGGCTCTGCTGAAAGCACGTTCTTCTTGCCAAAGACGCTATTCTCAAGTCCGAGGACAATACGCTCAGTAAGCTCGCGCTTGCTTAGAGGATGAATATCCGAAGCCTCACCAAGGTCTATATTGACGGTAAGCGTAGAATATGGATCATTATCGGTAAACTCACGCTGAAGCTCACGAACCTTTGCCCAAGAACTGTTCTGTGGCTGGTCGCTTGGCTCCATGTGGTTGGCAAGCTGAACGATATTGAAAGGAAGGTCAGGACGGTTCCAGAGAGTTCGCCAATTGCCTGTAAGTTTCTTCAAGAGAATTCCATAGTCGTCAGGAGTACCTGTATTTGACTCTCCCTGATACCAAACTATTCCAGAGCAGGCGTATGGAGCAAGCGGATGAAGCATACCGTCATAGAGCATTGATGCCTGATTCTCAGTATCGAGTTTACCGCCAAGAGCACCTTCGAGCATCACAGAGCCGCGCTTTGTGAGCCATTCATAAGAAATCTCTACAGGAGATAGTGTCTCATCATCAAATTCTATCTGGTGTGGTTTCTTCTTATAGAAGAATGCCATTCCACTCTTACAGATGACACGTACGGAAATCACGTTGTCGCCTTCCTTGAGAAGTCCTGCAGGAATCTTGTAACGGCGAGGAGGATACTGATAATAGGTAGTACCGATATGCTGGCCGTTGAGATAGGTATAATCCATATCGTGAAGGGTTCCCATGTGGAGAGTAGCAGGCTTTCCTGCATGAGCAGCATCTATCTTTATATGCTGACGAAGCCAGAAAGAACCGAGGGTAGAAGGGCGTGAGCCCTCAACAGGGGTCATAGCCCATTCGCGGTTGTTATACTGGTTTACCTTCTTCCATGAAGAGTCGTCATAATCAGCCTTTGAATAAACATTAAGCCCCGGGTCAGATTCATCCATTACCTTTGTCCAGAGATTGCCAGCAATAGCATTAGCCTTTGACTGGGCAGCTATGTAGTCCTTATCAGTATAGAGAAGATACTTGGCATAGTAGGTGTTGGGTGTTGGGTGTTGGGAAGTAGGCTTGAGAGAGTCTATATCAATCCATGACTGGATAGGACTACCGCCCTTACTGCTCTGGATAATACCCTGTGGGATGCCTGTACGCTTGAGCATCATCTGTCCGAGGAAATAGCCCACAGCAGAGAACTTCCAGCAGTTCTCCTTATTAACATGTTTCCATGCAGTTGGGAGGACATCAGTTTTGCGATCTACAGAAAAATCCGTCTGCACTTGGAAAACGTGAATCTGGTCGCTTGTATAGGCATCAAGATCCTTCTTATAGCGAGGATATATACGCTCAATATTTGTGTCTATATTAGATTGTCCTGATACAATCCACACATCACCCACGAGAACATCAGTAAGGGTGATATCGTTGATTTTCATCTCGAAAGGACCTCCATGCTTCTGCTTTGGGAGGTCTATGCGCCATTTGCCATCAGCCCCCGCAGTTGTGGTATAGGTTTTTCCACGGAATGTAATCCTCACAGCCTCATTTGCATCGGCTGTTCCCCAGATAGGGACAATCTGGTTACGCTGAAGCACCATTCCTGACTGGAAGAGCTGAGGGAGCTTGACTGCTGCATTCGCAATTCCGACTGGAAGCAAGGCTACAAGAAGGAAAAGCCTAACCAAGCCTTCCCTAAGGGAAGGATGTTTTATAGTATTTACGGTTACAAATTTTTTCATTATAAATTATCCTTTTAGTATTATACAATCATTAAAACGTAAATAGGCTAACGTTTATTGCCTAATATTAACGTAAATTATAACATTAAATACGATTATCTGCAATTACATGATAGCGCCCCGAAGGGGCAAAAGCTAATAGCCCTGGGCTGATAGCTTTTTGGCATTTCAGGCCGCCCTCGCTTACGGAAATCCATAAAAATCCGTTTCCATTTTTTTATCGAACTCACGTTAAATTATTTCTCCTCGCGTTGAAAATCCCTCTTAACATCGCTTTTCCTCCGTTGATAATACCATTATAATACCATTATATTACCATAATAATACCATTATAATACCATAAACTATGGTATTATTATGGTATTTATATTGTATCTTTATGGTATTTATATGGTATTTTCTACCTACCATGAGCGAAGGGAAAGCCAAAGCACGACACCTAAAAACATACCAATACAATAGGTGTCGGTCCTACAGACCTCATTCCGCCTATATCGACAAATATAACAGCCCTATCAGACTGCCCTTTTAGCTATCGCTCTTTCAGAGCTCTTCCAACTGCGTGTTATTCAATAATATACGAGTGAAGAAATTTTTCGCTAAGGCTCAACAAGCTAAAGTAAGTTCTTCGCAAAGCTCATCAAGCAGAAGCAAGTCGTCGAACTCACGTTGAAATAATTTCGTAACTCAAGTTTCGCAAGTTGAGAACTGTCTGGAAGACAGTACTATGAGTAACCCCGTACATACGAGTGAAACGAGGATGTGCGGGGATATAGTGCCAATACCGCCTAACTGCCTGGAGGGCAGTACATAAATAATCAGGTACAGCCTTCCAGGCTGGGAATGTAGTTGTTGTTTGCTATCCGTGGGCATCCTCTCCTTCGTCGAGTATGCCTACGGTTACGCATAGTGCTGTCTTCCAGACAGTCAGAGCTTGCGAAACTTGAATTTCGTAAGTAAAAACTGTCTGGAAGACAGGTTTGGAGTTGCAAAACTTAAATAACGAGAGTTCGACGACTTGCTTTAGCTTGATGAGCTTCAGCGAATAATTCAAGACTGCGAGGGCTGAACGTCGAAGAGGTCGGCGGCCGAAGGGAAAGCCAAAGCCCGACACCTAATAGGGCAGTCCGTAAGGGCTGTTATTCTATAGATGCGTGATTAAAGGAGCGCTGTAAGTGCGACACCTGAAGACTTTAGGTGTCGGTCCT
>Ga0326513_10000149_pt1 | contig 55161 bp, 79 predicted proteins | sample 2_2465_0518_D_FD_203654 | JGI IMG/M metagenome (GOLD analysis project Ga0326513, IMG submission 203654) | Bovine rumen microbial communities from UC Davis, California, United States - 2_2465_0518 | ecosystem: Host-associated > Mammals > Digestive system > Stomach > Rumen | place: USA... | reverse complement strand
ATAAAGGAGGGGGTGGGTTTTTTGCGACCCTCCCCCCTATAACACAATTTTTGTGCTAGATGGTACTTTGAACAAAAAGTCAAAGGCGCAAACAAAGACTAATTCTTTTTGCGTTTTACTTTTCTGTAAATGTTCAAAGAATCATTTGCAATAATTTCATCAATTGCTCTTTCAATTTCTTCATCATTTCTTTTATCACTTAAATTTTCTGAGCAATACGAAAACAAAGCAAGCAGGGAGCATGTGTCTCTACGATGATTAAGAACTGAAAGCTGCAAATCAGTTGCATGCCAACGATCGAACTCATCAATTGGATCGTATGGGTTATCAACTGTGGTGAGCATAATGATGTCCATATGACAGCCTCCTATCAGATTAATTATGCCAAGAACCAATCACAAGTACTTAGCCACGGTACTAGCAGAAACGCCCAAACTTCTAGCAATTTCTTCAATTGAGAAACCACTGTTGTCCATAGCATGAATCTTAGAAATTCTTGCAGAACTAAGGCTATTTCCAGAGTTTCTAGGCATAGACAATCTTTTAAGAGTGTCTAAATCTGCATTGTCTACAATTAGCTTACATTTGTTGTTTGAAATTGCTCCAGAATTGACAGCTTCCCATTCTTTGTCAGTAATCGGCATAGCCTTGCTTCCAAGCAGGATCTTCTTAGCACCAACTGTAGCTCTGGCTCCATTAAGAAGCTGTGCTTTGATTTTCTTTTGCTCGTCCTTACTCATATAGGGATTCGCATCAAGTTTTGCTTTAAACTGCAGATTAGCAAGGATCTGAGCTTGCCTTTCTCTAGGAGCATTCTTTAATGCAACAAGGAGTTTGGCATCAAGAGACTTTACCTCTTTGGCATACTTCTCCTTCGCCTCTTTACTATAAGACAACTTTGGAGTAGCTAGATAGGCCTTCCTTGCCTCATTAGCAAGCCCCTTCACCTTATTAGCATAGTCCGCATAGATCTCTTCTACTACATACCCTGCTGATAGTTTGCGAGCGTCATCGGTCTCCATCATTTGGCTGGAGGTCTCCTGTACTAACTTACCGGTATCCCTATAGATCTTCTTTCCTCTCTCATCGAGTACCGGCTCATTACGATAGACCTTCTTACCATTCTCATCCCTGACGATGTTACCGTTTTCGTCGTGCTCATAAACCTTCTTAGTTACCATCTCTTTCTTGATGGCACCGGTTTCTTCGTAGAGCTTCTTTCCCGTTTCTGGATCGATGTAAACGCGCTTCTTCTTTCCGGTCTCAGGGTCTACCTCCATCTTGCCTTCTCTGCGTTCATTGATATAAACCTTTGACTTGGCTCGTGAAAGAAGTGTTGACGCTCCGCCGTAGTTCTTTTTCTCAGAATCCCCAGCCTCTTCGTCTGTTTCAGGACGCTTCTGATACTTTTTCTTCAGGTCCTCGATGTGGTTGTCTTCGTATGACTTTTTGTAGTCAAGTTTGTGCTTAACTGCGTCAATAACAACCATTGAATGCCTTACTGCTGCGGCCAGTTCGTCTTCTGTTGCGCCCTTGATTGTCATGTCGGTAATCAAGTTGGAAACGATGCCCATCTCTCTCTGCTTAAGGTTTTCGGACATGACTTTCATGCCCTTGTATCCCTTGTATCTTTCTTTAGGGTCGAAATCCTTAAGACCTTTAAGAGAGTCGCTCACCTTAATTCTTACGTTGCTGGACGAACTATTGCACGGAATACAAAGAACGGTATCGCCATCGAAGTCAGCACCAGAAAGCTTGGCAGCTGTCTTAGCATTAATTCCTACGGCGTCAATGGCATTGCCGATAGACTTAATAGCTTCCTGATTGTTGTTGTTAACACGAAGCTGTGGAATCTCGAATGTTCCGCCATGAGGATAACGGATTAGGACAACGGTTTCTCCATTCTTATACTGAGGAGCATAGATTTCTTTGTCGGACATTGACTCGACTGGTAATATAACATTCCAGCTTTGTCTGGGAAACGGCGAAGCTTTCAAATGAACGGCTGCAGTATCGCAATTATCTGAGAACGCCTCTAATAACTTCTGTTTTACAACAGGGTTGTTAACCGACATGATCTCATCATACTCTGCTACCTTATCAGCATATGTTAAGTCAAGCTGCTTCTTAACCGTGTCTTTTGTCTGCTTGCCTAGCATCTGCGCTGATACAGTTCTAGCCCAACCGCCTTCTTCTCCGCCCCAACTTCCTTCTTCGTTTACGATGTTTACAGGAGAAAGCTTGGTCTCTCCGGTCTTCGGATCAACATATTCCATCTGGCGACGAATTGTTGCACCAAACGGATTATCCTCGTCCTCCTCTTTCATCGTCTTCAAAACTGAATTGTCTTTTGGACCGATCATCGGAGTGCCTTTGTGCTTGTTGGTATTAAATCTGACATCCACGCCATCAGGAAGGTCGTCGGCATAAACCGCCATCCCTTTCAAATAATGTGTTCCGTCAACACCAATACGAACCTGCATATAATTAGCGTTACCAAGAGACAAATCATCGAGACCTCTTCTTATCTCGATTACCCCGTCCTTCTCGAGACCGCCATCTTCTGCATAACGCACCATTACTCTGTCAGAAGAAATGCTGGTAGGAGGCTTCAACGCATATTTGTTGAGCTTCATGCTGTCAACGCCGGCATCTGGAGGATATAATTCAACGCCACCATCAGGCATCTTAATGCGATCCTTATTCTCGACGACTTCGCTGTACGTCGTGCCTGGCGGCGCAAGAACCATAATTCTAGTCATCAATCCAGTGCCGAGCTGACGCACGTTTACAGGATATAATTGATACTTGTAGTCGTCAGACTCGCTAAGGATTCTTGTGGCATTTCTTAGCTGAGTATCGGAACATCCGAGAATAAACTCAGAACCAGCACCAACGTCAATATAATGCTCATCGTCAACCATAGACCTAAGAGCATCAATTGTCTTAGACAACTTCGTAGTCTTTTCGGTGTAGTTCTCTTTCAGCATGTTCCCGATTGTCGTATCAGGATAGCCAAGCATCTTGCCGATTTGGACGTTAGAATATAATCTTTTTCCATCCTCATCGAGCATAGATGCGTACTCTCTTGCCTGAATGGCGGCAGCTTTCTTGTGTTCGGCAGACGCAAGAGAATTAAGAGCTCTATAGTCAGTACTTGACATATTAAACTCTTCCCAAATCTCTTTGTCGGTCAAACCTTCCCGCTTAAGCTGCTGCACAGACTGATAGAATTTCTCATGCTGAAACGGATCGTCTCCGGATCCCCAAGGATATCTACCCGAATGGCGAGGAGTACCATAATGCATCAGCTCATCTTCAGAAATTTCAAGAATCTCCTTTTCTTTGATGACTTCGTTTTCCATTAGATGGTTTCTCCTTCGCTCTTAATCTTGGTTAGGAATTTGTCGTGAGATATAATTGCATCCATGATCGGCACAATCTCATCTACTTCAGGACGCAACGTAACCATATTGTCGGGTTGATACATGCGCAATTCCATATCAATTTCGCCTGGCTTCTTTCCGTACTCCAAACAAAAAAGAGCAGCATAGATTTCAAGCTGCTCCATGTGTGCAGGAAGACGACCAGTCTTTAGATCATGAATTCTCAATAGATTTTTGTTAAAACTTATTGCATCTGTGGTTCCGAAACAGTTATCCGAATAATACAGAACAACCTCTGGGCTCATCTGATAACCAATTGCGTCATTCACGTAATATAATAGGTTTTCAAAGATGTACTCGGAATCGATTATTCCTCTCGGAATTCCATGATCGATCAAATAAAAAAGCACGCTGTCTTTGTCGTGCTTTTTAAGTCTCATTCCATATTTGATTCGCTTACACGCAAACTCATGGAGAACCGTTCCCATTGTTTGCGCATACTCAGACCGATAACGATTGTACAAAGCATCTCTTGCTTCGTCCTTATCATATCGGATCCATTGGTAGCTGCTTGGACTTAGGATGGCGTGTTTATCTACCAACCTGGAATGATCGTTCCAATTCATTTAATACCTCCTCTTTGTTCTCAGGGGAAATAAACGAAGCGAACGACATATTATCAAGCTTACCAATATAATAATCTTGGTTCGGTCTTTTACTTGCCGAGTCTGACCGTTTACATTCGAGCATTGCCCAATGCGGTCCATAGAACACGGATAGATCGGGAATTCCTTGAATATAATTGGCGTCGTTCTTCAATACAACAGCTCCAGGAAAACGAGCCTTAATTTCTTTGATTAAGTTCGCTTGAAACTCGTTCTCTTTCTTCCCCATTGATGTTCTCCTCGCGCGCGTAAAAAATAAAGAGGATGATTTTTAGGTCATCCTCTATCCTCTTCTATAATAGGGCGTGTTTTAATTGCGAGGTACAAATTTTTGGTAAAAATACTGTTTGCGGCCAGATGGCCGGGTTGCCCACCCTTTTTCTATTAATATTATAAAAAAATATATACTTTTCGCGTATTAATAAGAAAAAAAAGTGGGCATTTGGCCGCAAAATGGCACTTTTCACACTTTTTTCACATTTTTCTATCAAACGATACCTTTTTCCACACACCAAAGTGTAACGAAAACCCCGACCAAAATACTCGTAATCAGCAATGCCATAGACTTTGACACCGAGCGATGTTCATTATCATTGTGTCTAACGAGTATCGTCGCAATAAAGAGACTTCCTAAAAGAGTGCTAATAACAACCGCAATACCAAAGATCACACGTAAAATAATCATTTAATTCTCCTTTTTATTTCTTAAAATACGTTCGCAAAAATCAAGATGTTCACATTTATGGACAACATAAGTTTCCAAACGGGTCATGTCTCCATATTCAAGTGACTCACTTTTCAAAGATATAAGAGGGCACGTAACGCAAGTTTTATCAAGCAGTTCTACCTGCAGTTCCACCAGTTCCGACATTATTTCGTTCCTCTCTTCTATCTTCTCTGTCGAGAGCTCTGATCGCTTTAGACAGCGCCTGTCGTAGCGCAGAATATCTCTCAGCAGGCCAGTTTGATTTGATGATTTCGATAGCTTCTTTGTTAGTCATAGTCCACCTTTCTCACCTTATGATATTGACATAATGAACGTTCACTATTGTTAATCCTTTGAACGCTCCGTTGCCTTTTCCCTCGTATACAAGGACGCCATCATAGCAATGACTCACTACTTTGGCGTCCCATAAATCATGAGGTATTGTCTGAATATAATGGTCGTCTGTGTCGATGTATATTACGCATCGAAGTTCGTCCTGGTACATTACAAAACAAAGCTCGTTTGATCTTGTGCCATGCGCGAGAAAGTAAGGTAATGTTTTCATATCATCATTTTCCATTAAATCCATTGAAGAATCTCCCTTCATTGAATTTCTTTTTCGCTTTAACGGCACGGTCGATCGACAAGTCAATAGGCGCCGTTGACTTAAGATGATAATAGTACAAATCTGTATACGGCGTATTGAGTCGGTCAATTCTTCCGCTTGCTTGGGTCATAACTCGGTAGGAATAGTTTTGGCTAAAGAATATAATGGTGTTAGTCTTGATGCAATTCCAACCTTCACAACCGGCAGTGTATTGCACAAGATAAACCCATTTTTCAGTGTCGGGTATTTCCTGATGCTTATGGCCGTTCCATTCCGCAACAGCAACCTCCTGCCCGTACTCAATTCCTTTAAGTATTTCGAGCTCGTAGTCGTAATTGTAGAATATAATAGCGCGTCCTGCTTTTACTGCAAGCTCACGAACTGCTATTACTCGACTTGGATCGCTGTTTACTATTCTTCTGAACACATACGAGAATTGGGCCGCGTTTTCAATTGGTTCGTTTTCGTATGGGTTCCATCGAGTTTTAATGAACTCTTTAACAGCGAGTCGGTCGTACAACACTGGAACCACTTCATGATGGGAAATAGCCGTTTTTTCAACAGGCATATCAACAAGAATTCTGTCTCTTAACCTTATTAGTCGCCCAGTATTAATATAACGGTCAACTTTCGGATACTTCGAGAATCTGTTGTATACGCAATGCTCCTTGTTGAATTCGGTAGGGTTTTTGTAAAAGCCGTTTGCGATGAATACCGGAATATAATCGCTCCAGCAATCACCTGGTGTAGCGCTTAAGAGGATCCATCGGTTCGACTTAACGATCTTAAGAAACGACTTTACCCAAACGCCTCTACCGATAACTCTTTGTTCGTCAAATATAAAGAAAGCGCCTTTTACATCAATATACTTTCCTATATTATTCCACGAATCAACAACGACATCATTCCCCCAAAATGAAGCGGTGTGATCGCCATCTTTTATTCCCCAAAGCAAGAAATGCGTCATCTCTTCTTCCCACTCATGCTTGTCTCTTTTTTGAGCAGTAGTGATAATATAAAGATCGCGCATTTTTAAGCCTTCGTGTCGCAGTTCTTTGCCGTTATCAAGAATCTTACCGCCTTCGGTTGTGAAGTAGTAAGCGAGGGAGGTTCGAGACTTGCCCGAACCAACCCCTCCGCATAAGATACATCCGTCACGAAGCCTTTTCACCGCATCAAGCTGATGAGGATATAATTCTGCAGCCATTACTCCATAAACCTATTGTATTTGCCTCCAAAGTCGACTACAGGTTCATTCGTAGCGTACATGGTTTTCAGATAACCCTTAACAGTAGCGCCAGCAGCATTCATGCGGCCATGCACATAAGGATGAATAACCATGTCAATGTTCGTCAGAATAGACGTGTCAAGCAGAGAAATATTATCCTCAGTCAGAGGAGTCATGTTTTCTTTCTCGCCATACTTCGTAACGAGATTGACACGAGGCGGGAATTCGCTTCCCATATTCACTACGATTTCAGTGTAGTACATGTCATCTTCGTCTTCGTCACGAGGAGGACGATGCTTCACGTTCCAGCCGCGTTCGACAAGTTCGTCAGCAACCTCCTGCGGGATGACCAGAGCAAAGGTACGTTTGCCGCCATTCGGATTAAACTTCGTAGGCTGACCACTGAAATTACGATAAATAATCGCTCCGCCTTCAATCACCAGATCACCATTAGCAAGAAAACTATAGTTCGCCTTGTTTGCTACATCAACAGCACTCATTTTGTTTCTCCTTATTCTTCAATAAATTTGTTGTAATCACCATATGTCTCAATGGCCACTTTGGCGTCATCCGCCAGTTTTTCGTAATACCGCATATCGATATCGTCTTCCTTTCCAAGGAATTTGACTTCTTCAGATTCAAGCCAACGATATCCTTTTGTACCTGTTACTGCGTAATACTTGTCGTCTTTCTTACGATATAATATTCCGCCTCCTGCTCCAGGCTTCACAGGACAGAAAAGGCCAACGTGACCAACGAATCTGTAGTCATGCTCGCCTTCGGGAAGATTCTCGTTCATGTCGAGAACAATATCGCCTTTTGATACGCTCTTATCTTCACACAGATCCGAGAATATAATCGGCTCATGTGTGAATAGAGTCTTGAATACATACGGAACCTGGAATTGCGTTCCGGTCGCAGTCCAACCGCCGTCGACATACTTGGCAATATAAACTGCGTCATTAACAAGACACATCTTTTCATAAGTCGCCTCGTGCTCGAAGTTGTATCCATAAAGTTTGCCATAATCCATGACAAACTGGATAATTTCTTTCGTAGCGTTAGGGATCTTTATCGAGTCCGTTTTAATATGGGCCACAGTAAACCCTCTACGCTGCACTTCGTGCTTAAGGTTGATCATGAATAGAGCGCCTCTCTTAGCGACGATATTGTCGACGTTTCGAGGATCTTTAAACGCGTTAGGGAATTTCGCGCTTGTCAGACCATATACCGAGTTAATCGCGATCTTCAAAGCCTGAGCAAGATCTTTCGCCATGTCCTCATTATCAAGGAAGGATGCTAATTTGCCATCCATCATCTTTTTGGCCTTATCAAACTCTTTGTGCTTGATAAGAAGTCTTGCGTCTTTGATCTCCTGGAAGTTCTTCGTATACGGTCCAAATAAGTTTTCGGCTATGATGCTCGACGGATGCATCGAGGCGATATCAAGCAAAGCAACGTTCTTGTATACTCCTGGTTCAGAATATACATAGCCGCCTTCGCCTGTCTCTTCTCCTCTATACGTGGATACTCCGTTTTCGAATTTATAGCCGATAAACACCGGCATGCCTCTGGAAAATAACGTGTACGACGGATCGCATTTCAGTTCCTTAGGAATATCATCAAGCAAAACACCATCTTCATCGGGCATTGATCCCAAATCACGATAATTGAATTTTGTCTGAGGCTTTCTGTCGGATCCGAATATAATTCTGGTTGTCAGCATGTTTGTTGTATCGTTAACAGTCATGCCGGCTAATTTCGCCAGAATTTGTCTTGCTGTCCAGTCGCCTTTTCGCGCTTTGAATACTGCTTCTGTTGCGATAACGTCGTTGTCACAATATTCAGCAACCTTGTTCCATAGTTCTTCAGGAACAGGTTGATCCCAAGGCAAACCGAGTTCTTGGTGATGGATTCCGAGTTCAATCTCAAATTTCTTCAAAGATTTCTTCTCGCTGCTAAAATCATACACATCTGTATAACTCAGATTGTATGCTTCGCCAAAGAACCCTACACCGTTCGTCACAATGTTTTGGCTAAGACGATATAATTGATCGTTTGTGTAACCCATAAGCCTGGCGTAGAGAATATGATTGTCGTACCTCCTGCAGTTAAACCCAACAAGACGGTGCTTGATCAGTTTCTCGATTTCGTCTGCTTCTGGATTGATCATGCGGACAACTTTTCGTCCTTCGCCTTCAAATTTCCAGTTAACAAGAAACAAATTCGGAAAGACTTCAACATCGTAAAATATAAGAGCGTCGTCCTTATACTTTTCTGTATTGAGCGTGCTTTCCTCCGATTTGAACTTCATCTTGTTTACCAAACTTAGGCAATATTCGGCATGGTTTGTGCTATTAGCAGCAAACGCCATAATTGCGCCTCGCATATCAGAGACGTCATAATTAAGACCACTGTCATACGCGTCTTCCAGGATCTTGTAAATGAAGTCTACCGATGGTTTGGTCCCTGGATGAATTTCCTTGTTCAAATTTGCAATGATTTGCTTTCGTAGTCCTCGCTCCGATTTAAGGGTCTTGCCCTTAATCATTTTTTGTTCTCCTTTCAGCGGCAACCCTGAATCGATCGTAGCGATTGGAATATCATTGCAACTGGACAATTTTCGCCTAAGCGAAGCGCTGCCTGTAAACACCTTGATTTCAATATTTTCACCATAAATCCTGGATAACTCCTGAGGATCACCTCCGGTGTAAATATAATGTAAGTGAATACCGGCTCCGCTTTTACTTAGTTCTGCATAAGTTTTTGGCCATTTGCTAGCCTCCTTGAGATTCAGGGCAAAGTCTTTTTCGCCATTGATGTTCTTTAAATCGAAGTCAATGACAATATGCTCCGGCGGAAGCAATACGTAATGAAGAGCTGTAGTGTCAATATCCTTCAGCCTTGTAGTTACATTGCTCCATCTTTTTGAGGGAACTCCGCTTTCGTTTGCCAATTGAGCAGGACAGTCTCGGCAGAACTCATCAAAGAGCGACGGTCCTCTCCTCATTACAATCCAGCTATTTGGCGCTTCTTCCTTCACATCCTGAGCCTCAAACTTTTTAGCTAAAAACTTATCGTAATAGCTTCTAACCCTCGACCCATTTTCCAAAGTAATACGTTCGTGGAATTCCTCAAAATAGTTTTTAAGCTCCTCTTTGAATATACGTTGCGAATACGGATAAGGAACTCGTGCTTTATCGCAATATAAGCAATACATGTCCCAAGCATCTTGAAGAGTAGTGTGATCCTCGCGTTTAAACTTGTCATAGTTGTCAAGCATAAAGTTGTAGAAATCATTCGATGCTCCGAGCATATTCGTTGGAATATAATCGTCGTACGCTCCAGGATCTTCCAGATAGACTTCTTTGCAATGCCAGGCTATAGCGCCAAACTCGAAGTTTATCTGGCTCATTAACTGCTTGTACTTGCTTATCGGCACTTTATTGCCGGTTGGCGACACATCGATTAATCTTCGAAGAATACCTGACTTAGCATCTGTGATCTTTACTGGCTTATTGGTGCCTACGAACAAGAAACTATTGAACCTGTTGGTATAGGTCGATTTAAATTTCTCATTCACCGTCATAAGCTCATGAGATACGATGCTGTTTAGTCTTGTGTTATCCTCGATTTTTGACAAGTCAGTATCGTGCTGAATGGCTATCAACGGATTCGACTTAAATGCTTCGAGGGCAAACACGTTTGTTGGCGTCCCCAAAGCCTTTGCGTCAAACACCGAACAATACCCATCGAACATCTTTTGGATAATGTTTAGTACCGTTGATTTACCTGTGCCTGGCGCACCATAAAGAACGAGGAACTTCTGAATATACTTGGATTCTCCGGCTACTACAGAACCGATGGCCCATTCGATTTTCTTTCGTTCCTCAGGCGAATATAATACGTTCATGAGTTCGTCGTAAGCGTCTATACTGCCTTCCTTAAGCGCGTAAGGTAGGGTTTTGCTTGCATAAACCGTTTTCGTCAAGTCTGTGTTGGCAAATATAACTGCCTCATCAAGTGGGTGATAGCTGTCGCGCATTTGCTTTTGCACATACTTGTGCCAGCGATCGACCATGCCAGAATCAGAGTCCCACATGTACATGATTTTTACACGTGCTTCGTCGAAATCGTCTTTATGCTCTTCCGCGTATTTATCCAATTCGCGATCGATCAGATATAATGCGGTTTCCTCGTTAGTGGACCAAAGATGTTCCTCTTCATTCCAGATAGCATAGAAATCGCGTCCTCTGATCATTAGATCGGAGCTTGACTTTTTTGTCGGAATGATAAATTTCGGATATATCTCGACGACTCCCTTCTTTGGGAATCTCGTTGATATATATAGGAAGTCAAGCATCCTAATGCCTCCTTTGTTAACCTACTTCTAACAACTCTCGTAAGTACCAATTCATTTGCATCCAGATCTCAATCTTTCTCATGTCAACTTCGTGATTTCTGATTCTGAATAAACCTCCATCACCGTCTTCGTTGTATTCTCTTGCCATGAACGATGTGATAATATAATCGACATACTGGTCGTCATAATATCCGTCCATTTCGTAACGAAGACCCAGACTAGACAGCATGGCTTTCATCCACCGTCCAAACCTGGGACCGACAAATAGATCTTCCATGATCTGGTTTTCGGTACGACAAGCCAACGCCACCATCATTTCCAACATGGAACAAGGACGATTGACTTCGATTCTGAACTCATACATAGGAATATCATGCGTATCCGCAAATTCGTTCCTAAGTTCAAGCCCATCTGCAGCCCGATTTTCATCTCCGTCAACCGTCCATGTGAATTCCGTGTTGTATAATGTTTGCATTAGTTTTGAATAACGAGAGGGGTCGAAATCGGCATCATGCACTTTCTCAAGCAGCCAATTATAATATTCTTCCTCTCTGCTCATTTACTCCTCCAATGCTTCTCCTAAGACGCTTGAAAATGGCCTTTCGTCCAAGACGATTTCGTAGTCCATGCCGAGTTTCTCGTTTCTTACATATGCGAGATCTTTGTCGCCATCATCGCCAAAATGATTTAATACTTCTCGGCCAATGACGTCTTCGATACAAACTTCGTTATCGAGCATGTCTGTCAAAATATCATCTTTCACATAATAGACCAAAGTGTCTTTGTGATAGTCCATATCGTTCGTATACCAGTCTTTTGGTATAGGATGCGGTTTGTCTTCGGGCGGCAAATCGTCTCTTGGATGGTCATTAAACTCATCGGTATCGACAACTATTGTTCTTGTTTCCTGGCTTAGTCCATCGTAGTAGGCCGTAACGTCTGCAATTTCTTTATCTTTTTCTTCACGCATCTTTTTACGCGTGATCAAGTAACTGCCGATAGCACCGATTCCAATGCCGACCAGGAAAGATATAATTACCGTCCCGGACGATACGTCTTCCCGTTCTTTATAAACCTGTTCGTTCTCTTCGCAAACCAATTCTCAGAATCCTCCTTAGCTAATATTTGTCTACTTATTTCTTCTCTTTCCTCGTGAAACTCTTTGTACTCGTCGCATGTCGAATGGCATCCCAGTTTTCTTTTCTCGCAATCCTTACACGGTGGCTTCTTCATCGGAATACCTCAACGCTTTAGGAAGTTTGTCATAAATACTGCCTTCAACGTTCGGATCAATGAGAACATAAGGAACATATTTGCCGTCCTCGTTTTCGCGATACACTCTTTGAATTCTGAAATCAATATAATTGTCGGAATTCGTATTTTTGTTGTTTTCGTCGTAAACAACACCAACGACAAGTGCATCCCTCGTGTATTCCGACTTCGGACGACCAAATAGGTCATAGATTTCAGCAAGAGTTACCCATTTGCGATTGCCGAGCTTTATCTGCCGATTAAGCAAAGTTTGCTGCGCATCCGCATACATTTCCATCTGTACAATATCTCGTACATATTCGGTACATCTTTCATCGACATAAAACGCATACGGGCTTTTCAGATTAGGATCACTATTGGCTACTTTGACCTTTTCCTTTTTCTTGACGACTTTTTCTTTGCCATTTTCGTCAACGACTACTTCTTCTTGGGCGATTGTCTGTTCTTTTACCCCGAGACGAAGCTCCTCGTCTGCCTTTTCGCCATACTTATCGATTACCCCTTGCCGATAATTACCGTACGCGCTCGTTACCGTAGCGAGAGCCTCAACGGTCCCAGCAAGTCTATTGCTTAGGACGTTTGCGCCGTTAAATATAAGAAGCGTCGACGCGGTTGCCATTACAATCGGAACACCAAACCTCTTAACAACTTTCCAGCTGTATCTGAGACTCGTTCTGATAACGTCTTTGGCATAATCGCGATCGCTATAGCATGCAGCAATATCTTCCGCGACTTTCTCTTCTTCTGAACATTCCTCCGGATGCTCGGCGGACATGCGGACTTTCTTGATGTTTTCGAAGTCTTTAGTTTCTTCGACAACATCGTCTTTAACTTTTGTTGCTGCGACTGCCGCTGCAATACCGGCACCAATTAGTCCTACGACACCGACGACAATTTTAATCTGCGGGCTTTTGTCGTCTAGAGAAGCCATTAAGTTTCTCCATTTCTCGTGTAAATCCATGATTTACCTCCTTAATTATTTGCAGCCATGTATTCCGCCAAAGTCATTTGGTGATACACGCCTTCTTCTTTTTCTCTCTTGTTGAATTTGTCATGTTCAAGCGCATAATGATATACCGCTATCACTTGTCGATCAGGCATGTATTTCATTACTCGTTCTTTCCAACCAGGAGTAGGATATAATTCTGACACCTTTTCTCGCATGAAATTAATCGTTACACTAGCCATGTCTTTACAGATCGATTACTCTCGGTCTCGGAGTTTTGATCCAATAATCTCCGCTTGGATCTCTAAGAACTTCGGCGTCGCGCAGATCAGTCCATCCGTATTGATCCGTAGTATATGACGTAGGCCATTTTGCGCATCCATACAAGAAACTAACCGATACTCTTCCATAGTCGTAAATATGATTTCTCATTCTCCTTAACGCTTCTGTAGCCGCTCCGGCTGAATCAAAAAGCGGAATATCATAGTCGTAAGGAGTATCGTAAGCTCGACGAGACGATCTTGCGCTTCCGCGATAGTCAAAATCACGATTTCGATCATAATAATCCTGGTATGAATATCTAGATCCTCGATCGTTTCTGTCTCTGTCGTCATATCCGCGACCGTCACCGTAAACCATCATGTTTGTTCCGTTATTGATCATCGCAACAAACGTCTTTTTCATGGCCGGGACAAGAATGTCTTTGAAAATATAACGAGCCACACTCTTAATATCTTCTTTGATAAACAAAGAAGCCGCCTTATCTTTGACGGTCTTCTTTTTTACTTTTGCCGGAGAAGAACTGACTGGTGCCACTACTTCTTTTTCTTCTTTTTTCTCGTCCGTAGGCGCGTTCAACGTCGACTGTACTCGATATGCATTGCTGTTATTAGGATATTCGTCCATAATTACCTCCTTACACAATTAATTCCGGATATACTTCCGTCCAGGTCTTCTTATTGATGAACTTGATCACTAACGCAGACGTCTCGTTTCCTCCGATTATGATCTTTATCGGATTGTCGTCAGTTCTTACTTCGATCAAACCATCTTCCGATCCGAACCCATGCGTTTCGCCATAGTCGGAAAATAATTCTTTATTGATCGGAACAGGAGAAGAGTCACAAATCTCCCAGAAGAAATCATCCAACGCTGCATAGTCGTCTTCGTTAATTTTTTCATTAATTACGTTTTCGGCGGCTTTGATCTTGATTTTAGAAGAAATGAATTTCTTTCCGATGTAAGGGTAGTAATACCAAGAATCGCCATCGAGTAACGACGCGTCTTCTGAAGGACGAGGCTTATACGTAGCGAAGTCTTTCCTTGCCCTTTCTTCGACAGCAGCGTGCCGTACTTCTTCCTCCTTTTTCTCTCCGATTTCCTCGACAACCTTCTCCGTATATGTCTTCAGTAATTTTTGCGAAGCGTCAGCAAGCGCTAATGCCGTGCCAGTGGCTTTCATATCTACCGATTTGCCATAAAACAGACAGGTTAAACCGAGAACCTCAGTTGCCGTCGAAAGAACATAATACTTCCAACCGGCCTTAATCTTCTCCCAAACGGTTAATTCGCTACCTTTCTCGGCGGTTTTCTCTTCAATAGCGTCCATCGCCTTTGGCGTAGCGTTAACGGCTAGCACGGTAGTTGCTCCAGTTAAAACTACACCGGCGCCAAATGCGATTTCCGATTTGTGTTCACGAATATAATCGCCAACCGCATTCAACCAGTTCATCTTCTTTTACCTCCTTCTAAATTGATCAGATGCTCTCGAATCTTTCTACAAAGCTCCAACCCCTTTCTTATCTCCTTTTCTTGATGCTTACTTTGAGCTTTGCGAAGTTTTAGATCTTCGATACGTTTTGTGGTCTCCCAATATAACCCCCAGATTAATTTACGAGACATCTTCCTATCAAATACCTCTCGGATTCGAAGCCAGTAATATTCCATATAGATCCAAAATACGCTTCTATCCATTCATTACCTCCTAAATTCTTCCGCGATACACCAATCACGTAGATATTCGGCTTCATCTTTTGCCACACAGAACACCCAGCGCATTTCTTCAGAAGCTGAATTGTAAATATAACCGTCAACCAACTGTATAAAATGCTCGATTGCCTCAACTGTTGTGTATTCTGGATGGTTATCAATGAATTTGAATACCTCGGTTACCGCCCAACAGTTATATGCTGATTGCCTGAAATATAACGTTGTTGGATTGCCTTTACGTTCCGGAATCTCAGCCAATGCCGCCTCAATACTAAATTCAGTCATAACCCGTCCTTCTAGAAAAAAAGAAAGGCCTTGTAAAAAGGCCTTTCGGTGATGGAAATCAGAAACTGATTATTCGTTGGTTTCTTCTTCCTGTGGTTCTTGTTCTTTTTTCTCTCGTTTGCTCTTGATATTGTCTTTCACTCCGTTCGCAAGACCGCATACCTGCTGTCCGCCAAACGCAAGCGCTGCAATAGCAAGACCACCTTTGATAGCCATTTCAACGATTCCCATAGTAGTTACCTCCATAGAATGATTTTTGGTTTTGATTCCATTATGTGCTTTGTTATTTTTGCGAGTCATCTTCGATGCTCACAATCTTCACTACATCCTTCAACGCCTCGTTGTATCCGCTCTTTTTTCCAGCCTTGTAAGCGAATATACTCCATCCGATAAACAGAAGAATACTGCCGAGGTTAACCTTAACGTTCACGTTCATGTTTTCGTTGTCTTTCATATTGTTCCTCCTTTTATAAAAAGAGAGGACCCATGTTTGAGTCCTCATTTTGGTCACTTTTGATTGGTTACTTGACTAGAAGCCTTTCTGTTCCTTTGAGAGCGTTCATTTCGTCAGCAGTCATGAATCCACTACGATTACTGAGCCTGAACATTCCGATAGGAAGAGCGATCGCAAACGCAGTACTCACGACTTTGCAAGCAATGCCAACAACTTTTTCGCCAACGTCAAGAAGTTTCCGCCATTTAGACGGCTCTTCTGTCTTTTGCTTCATAAGTTCCAGCCATGCTTTAAGCAACATGTCTCTTTCCTTGGTTAAGCGTTCGTATTCTTCGCTACCGGGGGCTGTCATTTTCAGATTTTCGTCGTTTCTCTGCAGTGCGTCAGATAAAACGTCCTCGAATGTCACATTTACAACTTCTTCTGTCATAATTTTTACCTCCGTAAATATAAGTTTCCATTATATGGATTGTTTTTCTTGCGAGTCGTCTTCTTCGACATTATTCTGTATTTCTACTCGGATATGATCCCTTTTTCTTACTTCATCTATTGGCAAGAGAAGCACGAAATTTCCTTTGATCTTGGCCATGCTTTCGTTGAAAGACAGAATTGCGTCCGGTTCTTTATTGTTCACCCAGAAATGAGTGTAAATAATCAAAAGAAGCGCAGAATATAACACAATAAGGCCGAAGATAATCAGCCAGTAAAAGAATCCCTCCATTTATTTGTCCTCCTTATGATCTATCACGATACTCTTTTTCTCGAATAATGTTTTGCCATTAAATGCGTCCGTAATAGATTTCACAATATCTGCGATCGACATTCCATTAATAGTACCATTGGTTTCCATTTCAACTTGAGGCTTTACATACTTTTTTAGCTCAGAGTGAAATCTCTTCTGCCCTAATATTTTAGTAAGATACGCAGCCATAAATCCTTTTTCCGGATCCCAGGTATCTCCTTCCATGCACTTAACAACAGTCTTAGTCTTATCCGCCCAAATGATGATAGTTGCCGGATTATTAAATATAACTTTTTTGATTTTTGGCAAATTAGATTTTTCCCAATACATTTTTGCAGCCTCAATCGTTATGCTTTCATCGGTTTCTAGATAGGCTTTTACTTTTGACGTAACATCTTTATATGGATCCCAAGTAGGCCATTTTGTTGATGTTGTAATCATGTTCAATTAATACACCTCCTTCATTTTTTTATCGATTTCCGATAATATCTCTGGGCTGACTCCTTTCACTTCAGCGATCAGAGCTAAAATATCTTCCCAGTTAACCTGGACTTCTTCTGTTTCCGGATCATATGACTCCACATAATCCGCTTTGATCTTGTTCGTAACGGCATCGCACCCAGCCTGAAAACCGTCGCGATAAATTGACACAATATAACGTAAGAATTCCTCTCTTGAGAAGTTCTTAAGCTTTCTCCACTTATCGCGAGTGATGTTTAGAACACCGGAATTAAGTGCATTATCAACAGCTTCATCGCTTACCGTTACTCGGTTCATGCTCTCTTATCCACCTTTCTAGTAACCAATAAACAATTCTTGCCAAAAATAAAAATGCCCGATTCGTTGGCATTCTGTCAGGCGTATCTTCTGTTTTCTTAAGCAAGTTTTCAAGCTGATCCAACATGCTCATTGCTTCGTCGCGTTTGTTCATTGTCGTGTCCGCTCCTCATTCAATGCAACAAGCGGCTCAGTATCAGTGCAAACTGTTTCCTCTTGTACCAAGGCACGATCCATTTTCGTACCGCAATTTGGACACCATTTGAATCCGAATACTTCTTTTGCTTTATCGACGAAAAGTATAGCGTTGCAGTGCGGACAAATATAACAAACTTTATCGTCCATCCTTCTTCCACCCTCTTATTGTGTCGATCGTCATTACCACAAGACATCCCGCCGCACAAAGCAGAACAATGCCTAAACTAACTGCAAGAATTATCTGAGCTGTTTCACTCATTCTTCTCTCCTCTCCACTTTTTCCAGTTCCATCATTTCTTTTTTGTACTCGCACGCGTAAGGGCAATTTTTTCAATCCAAATGGATCTCGTAATGTCTTGCGAAATATATTCGCAGTTGACAGTTGCCGCACCAATGTTTAGGAAAATCCGTTACCGGGTCGTATTCTCTTGCTTTGCCCATTCTTCAACCATACTATTCCATTGCTTCTTAGCATCGAGCTCCGTGTCTCCAGCGGCGCTTCGACCGCAACGTTTGCACTTTAAAGTAACGCTGCCATAAGTACCATACCATTTGGCTCGCTGGTTGCATCCACAGACACAAGGTTGCAAATATATTTTTTCCTTTTGTTTGATCAGATTGTAACCGTGCTTTTTGGCTTCTGTTTTCAGTTCTTCAAGCGTCATTCTTCCGCCTCCTCGTCTTGGAACGTAAGCTTCCGTCCGCAGAATGGACAATACTGAATCGGAATATAATTGTCGAAAATTAGATCTTCGATGTTTCCTCCTGTTGAAACTTCAAAGTTAAGAGTGGCATCTTTCTTTAACGGTCGAACAAACATATTCGTTCGAAATATCAGTTTACTAAGTCCAAACTGTTCCTCGCGATGATCAATGGTCCTTTCGACATCCCAGCAGTCACCGTTTTCTTCAAACTTGAAATCACAATACTTACACATAATTAAACCTCCTTAAACAGTTTCTTCAAATATAAGTAGAATAGCCAAATACATAGCGATGATTTCGGTTAGTATTAACACTCCGAGTATAATTTTTGCGACCAACACCCAGCTGAACATTATTGAAAATGCAAATAAAACAGGTATTGAAAGCAAAATCACGGCTATAACAAGAGCACAAATACTTTGAACAAAGAAACGAAATCCATCACTCATCCGCGTTTTACCTCCAATCCGGAATATCCATCGGGTTTTCTCTAAACCTGAACTTTTCGATACGGTTGATATTTTCCGACTCAGAATATAAGATGTACCGCGCAGCTTCTTTAAGAGAATCGGAAATGAGTACATCATTGTACTCCGGATTCGGACTATACACCACAGTCGTACTGAGAACTTTGTCGTCATCGTCGGTAATATATAACGGAACCGTATCAGCCGGGACAGGGTAGTCTCCCTTATAAGTAACTATCGCCACTTCATCGCAAATCGGATAATCCATAATCAGGATCTCGATCTTCTCAACATTAGGAAGATCATCGTGCCAATTCAGAGGATATACCTCAACATCCATATCCCCAGCTTCGTTGTTCCAATAAAACAGTTCAAGATTCTGTGCAGGAAACATTTCATGATACCTCCTTAATGCTTCGTCACATTCAGACATAAGTTCTTCGCAAACCTTATTGAGTTTTTCGTCCATCATTCAACCTCCTTGTTTTTTCTCCATACAAGACGACACTTTTTCATAGATTTATGTACAATTTGCTGGCTACGTTGGCACGTAAAGCCGTATATTGCAGCTATTTCCCTATGCGTTTTATTCTCGCAAAAATACATACGCATAATGTCTTTGCTTCGTTCGCTTAATGTAGAAAATAGAACGATAGTTTCAAAATCGTCCCGAGTTAGTTCTGCCTTATCGGTAAACCCAATCTCTCGGATTTTAGATAAATTAGTTTTCGGCTGCGGTTGCGGTTGCTCTTTACCTTGATATTTCCGTTTAAGAGGAAGACCAAAAACAATAGCACGATTATAACAAGCCTTGCAATATCCCTTTGCATAAATCTTGTCCCCGCAATATCTACATTTCAACGAATCCTTAAGGCGCTTGCATTCCTCTTCGAGAACGCTTAACTTATAGCACGTATCCAAATATTCTTTTTCATGAATATTTGCTTCTTCCTGAGCTACGACGACAATCTTTCTACCTATCTTTTCCATAGTTCAACCTCCGAAAATATAAATTTTGCAAAAACAAAGAGGCCTTGCAAAAAGACCTCTTTGACCCACTTTAACGCATGCGGATTATTGCGGCTAACTCGATTTCGGCTAGAGTAGCGTCCCTAGGTAAGCAGTCCGGACTGCCTTACCATTATGCGATTTGTAAAATTTGCGAGAAAAATAGAAGCCCCATGCTTTTGCACAGGGCTTAGGGTGATGGTAGTACAAGTTATACGTACTTACCGATTTCAAACTCGTAGATTTTTCCGCCAGTATCTTTGCGGGTGTAAAGCATGTAGAGTTTTCCGTCTTTCTTGATCATACGATAATCATCGATGTCAACTCCAGCTTTCTTTGCCTCGCGAAGAACCACGTCGCGTTTCTGTTTGTCATCAGAATTAAGTTTCCACATATCGTGTACCTCCATTTCACTATACAACTTGTTTAATTTGCGAGAATTGTCAGAATATTTACGTGGGTTGGCTTGAACGAGGCTCATACGTAACCCAGTCGCTACGTTCGTCTATTCTGATAAGCCATAGTTTTGCTTTTTTGTTTGACACTTTAATTATGTCTGAATAGTTATTCTTTTTAATCCATTCATGAACGGTCTCATACGATATTCTGAATGGATATTCTAATTTATTTTCTGGAGGTAACAGTTCGACAACCACTTCTCCAGAAGCTAAAAATTCTTTAACCGCTTCACCCAGGTATTTGTCTCTGGCCCACGTTTTCCAGCTAAAACCAAGAACCAGGTTTAATTCATCTTCCGTTACTTTTCTGATTTTTTCGCTCATCTCATCAACCTCCAAAAAATATAATGCGAAAAATAGAAGCCCCATGCATAAGCACAGGGCTTTGGAATCCTATTCAGTTTTACTTTTCTTCGTCGAAGTTGACTTCAACAGAGACGTCATCAACGATGACCGGTTTCTTCGCCTTCTTGGCTTTCTTTGCTTCGCGTTTCGCCTTACGGGCTTCTCTGCGTTCTTCTCTGCGCTCCTTGCGTTCGGCTTTAGCCTCCTCGTCCAGGAATAACGTGTATCCAACACCAGCTCCCGCAACAGCGGCGAACGTGGAGAGGAACATACTTCCAGCAAGAATAGCAAGCCCAGCAAGAGTAGATCCGGCAGAATCCGTTTCGGTTTCAGCAGGAGCAGTTTCCTGAGTAGCGTTTTCCATTGTCGTGTCGTTCATGATTTCTTCGTTCATTGAATTTACCTCCATAGAATATGTTTTTAGAATTAGTTTCCATTATGTTGTTTGTAATTTTTGCGAGAAAAAGAGAAGCCCCATGCATATGCACAGAGCTTGGAATATAACCTTTGAGTTACTTGGTTTCTGCTTTGATTGCTTCGACTTGTTTTTCCAGTTTGGCTTTCTTCCGAGCATTCCGTTTGGCCTTACGTTTCTCAGCGGCTTTCGCGCTGGCTTCTTTAATCTTCGGAATCGCCCAGTCTACGGCACATTTGCCAAGAGCAGTGGCGGCTCCTCCGATGAAGCCGACGATGAAAGCGCTGGCATATTCAGAGCCTTTGTCCGGTTTCTCGGGAGTTTCCTTTACCGGTTCTTCGATTTCTTCGATCTCAGCAACCTTCACTTCTTCGTTTTCCATATTAGTTACCTCCTTGAATATAAGATTTATTCCACTATACAGCTTGTAAAAATTGCGAAAAAAGAGAGAGCCCATGTTAGGGCTCTTTTGTTTGAAGATCGTTCTCGAGATCGTCAAGCTTTTTTGTAATTTCGTCATGAATTTTCTTATGCGTTTTCACCACATCAACAAATTCAGAAAGCACAATAAGATTTTCCAAAGCATGCCGGTCAAACAAATCGTCTCCAATTCGTTTGGTTAATTTATGCTTTGAAAGATTCATACCAACTTTCATCATAGCCATATGGTATTTGATTTCCGCTTTAATAAGCATTTCACGATTCAACATAATTGATTACCTCCATAGAATTTACTTCATTATATGAAATGTAAAATTTGCGAATTATCTACCTCCTTTTGGTCTGGTAACCATATCATGCTTTTTGGGTAAAATCGTGCCTTATTCTATAAGAATAACTTTTTCACTACGCACGATTTATGCCAAGATATAACCTTTTCTGCCAAATCTCGGCTAGTAATTTCGTTTAAGTTGATTTCATCTACGTCATAAATTGTGTAGATAAAATTCCCAAATTGAGGATGATTGATATGTACCTTGATATTGTCCCCGTATTTGAATACTGTAATGTCCCCGGCAAGCACCTCTTTAAGAGTTACTGCGATATTAGCCACAATAATGTCATAAACTTCGTGATCGAGCGGCATATTACACCTCCAAAAAATAAGAGCCCGTGTTAGGGCTCAAATAAGTAAAAGCAGTCCAATAAGCAAATGGTTTGTATTTTTTGGGAGACTAAAAAAGAAAGCCGCATGTAGCGGCTTAGAACCATATTCAGTTTTTAGAATGTTTTCTTAATGATAACCTTACCTTCTTTGATGGAAGCTTTCATTAAGCCTTTTTTGCCAAACCGCTTGATCGCGGCGTTAGTCGAATTGCAAGCAGAAGAAGTATTAGCATAATCGCTTTCAGCGTATTTATACTCCATCTCCTTCGCGTTGCTTTCGCTAAAGCGCGTAAGCAGGTCGTCAAACTTAGACATTTTGTAAGCCATTCCATAATAGTTGTAGTTAGTCATTTTAATCAACCTCCATATATTTTTTTAGAATTTTGTTCTTTTATTTCATTATATGATTTGTAAATTTTGCGAATTATCTGACAATTTATGGCAAAAAAAAAGCCGCATGTAGCGGCTTAGAAAATGGTTTTTACTTTTTGACTTCTACCTTCTTGATGTTGTAGATAGTCCAGGTTACTGCGGCCGCATAAAGGCCGAATACCAGAATTCCACAAATAATTGCGATAGTAGTGTTAGTCAACATGTTAAAATACCTCCATAGTTTTCTATAATATAAGTTGTAAAATTTGCGAAAAAAGAGGACCCATGTTTTGGATCCCCTTACGCGGTTTTACATAAAACCTATTGGATTTTTCTTTGGTTTATCGACCTCAACAAGATCAGTTAAATATCTTCGATATGCCATCTCTTTTTTCGTTTCTTGAACCTCTTCTCCGTTTTTCTTTTTTCGTTGAATCTCCAAGAAACGCAGATAGCATTCGATTTCTTCGTTTTTCTCCTTTAGATTTCTAATAAATCCCATAGCAAACCTCCAAAGTTTTATTTAGCGTTTCCGCCTATAATACGCAGTGTAAAAATTGCGAAAAAAAAAAATAATGTGTGGGGTTTTCACCCACGTCAATCTCGTTTCCCAACCCATTAGATTGCCTCCCATCTTTCTATAATATAAATTGTAAAAAATGCGAGAAAAAAGAGATCCCATGTTTGAGATCTCCGGTAGATCCATACAATTATGGACGATTAACGGGCAAGAAGCTCATCGAACTGAAAGTAGTAGAAACCGAGGGCATAGCCAAGATTATCCCAGCCAATTGATTCGGTAAGAATTTTATCAATCAGTTCGTCTTCTTTATTTATGGTGAATATAGCTAAGATGCGCATCTGCGTCATTACATGACGGAAAGGATGATGCTCCTTTTCCCAGTAATAATCAGTAACGCCATCTCCATATCCTTCTCTGAAATGTTGACGAATATTAAAATCCTGTCGAATCCAAAGCTTGAGGTCTTCCTTCTTTTTGGCGATCCTCGTTTTCACTTCTTCGATTCTCTTCTTGTTATTGAACATATAAATGTCCTCCTAGAAATTGTATTTGGTATTTCTACCTATAATCTTCCTTGTAAAAATTGCGAAAAAAAAGAAATGCCATGTTGATGCAAAGACCTTTAATATAATAGTTTAGTTTTGTCTGTTCAAACATTAGCATTCCTTTTTACATGAAACACCTTTTCATTATAAGATTTGTAATTTTTGCGAGGCCAAAAAAGAAGCCCCATGTAGGGGCTTAGAAGAACACATTGTATACATCACATACGCAATTCCAACTATACCCCATCCCGGATAATGTCGTAACGAGACGAGTTTTGAACTTTGCCACTTTGAATCTGGGAACGTAGTAAGTCATGGTATACCACGTCGCGATCGAATCGTCGTGCATATCAAACTTATTGATAAGATGGGTTCCGTCAACCCAGTTATCTACAATATGATACGCAGACCACATATCGTGGCGTTGTGTATCCGTAACCTTCATATCGTTCTGAAGAAGCTTCAGAGCAGCATAGTTAATCTCGATTTTCTCGAAAAGCAGATCCTGAATATAATTGTCAAGTTTACGCAGTAACATAGTTAATTACCTCCTTTGTTTTTCTATAATCGGCTATGTAAAATTTGCGAAAAAAATAAAATTGTATGTTTAATGTACGAACGAACCGAATTTTACTACATTTAACCACTCTTGAATACTAGCGAAAACGGCCTAGCTAAGCCATTTTTGTGAAAATATAAACTGCGGGACATTTTCAACCGAAAAATCGCAGTTGGCTTAGCTAGGCCAAAAGTAAGAGTTTTATGTAGGAATAAGGTAGGATTACAGCAAGTCATTCCTGACGTATACGATCGTGATGGTCGCATCAATCGTACCGCTAGCGCCAGACGCACGATAGTAATTGATATACATTTTCGTATCTTCTCCGCCACCAATAAACGGAACGACATTAGCGAGAGCAGAATTGCTTACAGATGCAAGTCTAACGGTAATTGGACGATAACCAGCTTTTGCGATCGTCTTAGATCTCTGAGCAGCTCTTGTGCCAGGAGTTCCTTCGGTGATGGAAATGCCATTGTAGGCAAAAGTTTTGAATAAGAATTTAGGAAGATCCGCGACTGCTTTGGGGCCGTCCGTAAGAACAACAACAGTATGGCCCATCGTCTTAGTAACCAGAATATCTCCTTCAAGAAGATAATCCGAAGATTTGCAATACTTGTCGCTGGTAAGAATGCTAAACGCGCCCGTGGCCTTACATTTCTCTACCTCATTAGCCGTAGTGAAGTCGGCAACGTTAACCCCAGCGTAGCGAATACAGTCTACGACAGCCATCGAGCAGTCAGTTTCAACATTAGTCGTCACCTTCCGAGGATCATAGCCATACGGTTTCGCTGCGTTAACAAGTCCTCTGCGATTAATATTGTAGCTATACCCAATATTGTCGTTTTCGCAAATATAACGCATGCATAGAGCGATTTTCTTACGAACTTCGTCGTCTTTTGCACGAATTACTACCCATCCTTTAGTGTGCAAATACCAATTTTCGGTTGTTACCTCAAGACCATTCTGATCACCAGGCTGCCCGCCTTCTCCTTTGCCGAGTTCGTTAATTCTTGCTGACCCAATGATTACTGCCATAAATATAACCTCACTTCGTAGGCTTTACATAAAGACCGGAAGCCCAACCTTCGTGCCCATTATAGAACAATTCGTACCAAGTCGTCTTTCCAACCATTTCTGTGCGTCCAGACAAGCGAACAATCGATCCGGCAGGAATAGATATAATCTGCTTGCCAACATTTTTACCGGCTTTGTCTCTAAGCCAGGTGCTTCCGCCCTGAACTACGCCTTTAGGACATACAGCGAGATACATCGGAGAAATATAACCCCAGAGGCCATCTACTTCCACATGCCCCCAACCATTTTTATCCCATTCATACAGCTTGACAATGCTTCCCGAATTAAGGGCAGTAATGACGGTATAGTTAACCGACGGACCTTTTCTAAGATTAGCATACGCACAATTCCATACTCTATACGGCTCATACGCTACTGCTTTAGGTCCATCGGTCAGAACTACAACCGTATGACCAGAAGTTTTCGTTACGAGAATATCTCCTTCAAGCAGATAGTCAGAAGATTTGCAATACTTATCGTCGGTAAGAATCTGGAATGCTCCGGTCTTTTTGCAGACATCAACCTCGTTGGCGGTATAAAAATCGCCGACGTCAACACCCGCGTAGCGAATGCACGTCACAACAGACTTTGCGCAGTTGGTATTGCATTTTACTTTAACCTTGCTTGCATCATATCCATATTTTTTGGATTCGTTGAGAAGGCCGTAGCATGTATTCCAATAGCTGTAACCAATATTATTATTGGCACAAATATAACGCATATTCTGTGCGATTTTTGCTCTTACGGATGGATCTTTAGCACGGATTACAACCCAGCCTTTGGAGTGAAGATACCAGTTTTCGGTGGCAACTTCTCTTCCGTTCTGATCACCAGGTTGTCCGCCTTCTTTTTCATTAAGCTCGTTAATACGAGCGGAACCGATTATAACCGCCATAAATCCTCCTTTCCGGAAAACCGCCCCGCCGCTTACAGACCGCGAACGGGGCAGTCAATGATTATTCTTCCGTCTTGTCAACGATTTCTTTAGTTTCGAAATACGTCTTACTGGAATGCTGTGCGATGTTCCCAATGAGACCGACAAGTGCCGCAACAATAATCTCAACTGTGTCTACTAAGCCCCACCCGAACACCTTATCCAAAGCGCCATAAAAAACGAACAACTCAGGAATAAGCCACTGTAGAGTTCTAAGAATTTTGTGCATTTTATCGCTGATAGCCATAATTTTCTCCTTTCTCTGTTGCAAGCTGATTAAAAGTCATAGAATTAACTGCCATAATTTATTCCTCCTATTTATTTAGTGTACTGCTTGTTCCAGTACCCATTCAAGATCGTCTGGGTTTACTATAACAGCCACGATTGTCTTATTATCGTCGGATATAGCTATAAGGCTCGGAGTTTTTCCTGTTTTTAATGTTAATACGTACTGATTGCCGCTTACTCCCGGTGCGTATCTGGTAAAAGAATATTGCCCGACGTTCTTAACAACATTTAGAGGATTGCAATGCAGACCATCAGACTCAATAAATGTGGGGGATAAACCGCCTGGTCCAGATCGTACAATGCACGCCAGAAAAGTACTGTCGGAAGAAGAACCTCCGGGCCATGATAATGAGCCGCATAAATCATACTCATAGGTCTCACTCACTTCGCCGCCAGAAGGCAGCTCCGGCGCTGTATCTTCGTTAATAGGTGATACAATAGTTATGCTACCTCCTCCGCTGCCTTCGCCTTTCGTTGCGGCCTTCTTCAGGAAATACTCAAGTCTCGTTACTGGGGCCAAATCCTGCCCATCTAAGATTTTCTCTTTACGAGTAATTGGCTGTAAATCTTTCTCTTGGCTCATATCATTCCTCAACTTAATTCATTGATTTTGGTTCGGGCGTATTTTCTAGCCTGAATTACTTCGGAGTAATCCTCGTCAATTTCTTCGCCCAAATATAATGCTTCCGCGATTTTATTCGCTACATAGTCGGTCTGAATAAGGAAGGTTCTCATAACCTGTCCTCTTGTTCTGTAATTTCTCTCCATCCGGCAGGATAATCAGCTGGCGACCAGATGTTGTTGTCAATAATAGACTCATACACCTTGCCTTCGAAACGAACTTTATCGCCGGTCATATACGGATTCGTGCTATCCGGCTGTACCCATTCAGGAATATCTCCTTCGGGAGCAAGAATTCTGCCAAACAATGAAGGAGCAACATCCGGAGTCCAATTTGCTTGCGACCTATGCGTTTGCAGACATTTGTACAAAATATCATTGTAACGAACGCGATCGTTTATGGAATAAGAATAATTTTCTTTCCAATAAGGATACGCAAAAGGAACTTCAGACGCTTTATCATCATCCAGATTTGTTGAATTAAGCTCAACAAGTTTGCGAATATTTTTTGCAATAATCGCGAGATCATCCAAAGTAATGTCACTACAAGACGCCCCAATTTTCTCTCTAGATAAAGCTCTTGCTTCGAGAATAAGGTCTAGCTCTTCATCGCCCGGGTCAACGCCGTTACAAATAATATCCATCATTTTTGTTCTTACGTATTTATCCGATTGAACAATAAAAGTGTAGTAATAGTCTTCCTCCGGGAAAGGATATTCCTCAATCGGCGGAAGAAAGAATTTTGCAGCAAGTTCAATAGGAATAGTCGTCATGACGCCACCGCCCCTCTTACATAGAATGTCAAAGTAATCGAAATAGTAGTTTGTGCGTTAGTCGGTCGCATAAGCAAATATCCGGCAGTTTTAGTCGTTGTAGGAGCGTTAAGTGTGTTTGAAAGGAATAACGATTTTGAACCGGTACTAATACTGACAATTTCAAATGGCGATGAGGTAAATGTTACCGGATATGGTTGAGGGGTGAGTTCTTTGTAGAACACATCGCCCCATACGCCATCAACTTTGGTACTAAACGAAATGTTTTTCCAGCATTCGTAAGTTTTATCCGACCATTTTCGATAAGTCCATCCGCTGGTCGTTCCATGCGCCGTAACGTAAATATTAGGCGTAGGAGGAATGGTTAATGAGACTGCACCTGTCAATCCGTTAACCGATTTAACATTCGCCGTCGATGTCGTAATATAACCGCTGTCATTTGTAATCTGAGACGTTTTCGTCGGAATAGTTAATGTAACTGCACCCGTCTGGCCGTTAACTGATTTAACATTCGCCGTCGATGTCGTAATATAACCGCTGTCATTTGTAAGCTGAGAAATCTTAGTCGGAACGGAAACGGTTACAGCGCCAGTTGAGCCATTAACAGACGTAACTGGAGCGGTGTACGTTACAGCACCAGTTTGACCGTTAAATGACGTAACGCCAGGATTAATCGTGACTGGATCACCCACTCTAAGACCTCCTGAAATATAACCTTGTGAGTTCGTCACCTTAGGAGTGACGATTATGTTTTGAGTTTGCTGGTCAGTGATGACTTCGGCTTCTGGCGTTCCTTCAGTGCCAGTTGGCATAGCCCTGACTACTACATCTTCAAGCCCTGTATAACCGCTATCATATGTCACCGTCTGCTCAGACGTGCTCGGATCTACGGTTTTGCTCTGGTTATTGATTGGAGGGTTCCCGCCTTCAACATCAACAATTAGTTCCGCCAAATTAGTGACGTCATAAGTATTGTTGAGTTGGACGGTCTGACTTCCGTGCACTAGCTCAGAAGCGCTAACAGTAACCGGAGTGCCGGTAATTGTCGACCCTTGAATATAACCAGATGCATTACTGACGCTAGGAGTAACCTGAACACTATTGTTCGTTACAGTCCCTTTTGTTGCTGTAGGTCTTCCAGCAGTACCGGTCGGCATAGCATTAACAATAACGTTACCAAGACCCGAGTAACCGGAATCGGCAGATATAACTTGCTGAGACAAACTCGGGTTGACGGTTTTGTTCTGGTTATTTGGCGTAACGTTCACAACTACTTCTTCCAAATTCGTCACATCATAAGTATTATTGGAATTGATAGTCTGGCTTCCAGACACCAATTCAGAAGCGGTAACGGTAACTGGAGTTCCGGTTTTCGTGCTTGCTGAAATATAACCAGCAGTATTCGTGACACTCGGCGTAACTTGTACGCTATTATTAGAAACGGCGCCCTTAGTAGCGACAGGAGCGTTCAAAGTGCCGCTATTTACAGACGCCGTTTGCTGACGAGCATAATATCCAGAAGGAACAGTAACGGTTTGGCCATTAACAGAAATATCAGACGAGCTTTTTGTCTCGATGTTCCCGGTAATTTTGTCCCCGCTTGCCGCGGTAGCAGTATAGCCAGACAGTAAGCTATTTGGAGTAACAGTATCCTGCGTTACATCCATTTGGACTTCGCCGTCTAAAATAAGTTTACTGATAGCCATAACCTATCCTCTTATTCTGTAATTTCTCTCCATCCGGCCTGGTAAGCCGCAGGAGACCAAAGATTATTGTCAATCAAAGACTCGTAAATTTTGCCTTCAAACCTGACTTTGTCGCCCTTCATGTAAGGATTGGTGCTGTCGGGCTGAACCCACTCGCCGATTTCTTCATCAGACCCTTGCTGACCAGGAAGAATTCTGGCGAACAACGAAGGTGCCGTAGTTGGCGTCCAATTATCTTGAGACGTGTGCGCAGTAAGCACCTTGTAAATATACTCCCCATATCGAACACGATCTCCGGCCGAATATGTGGTATTCGATTTCCATTTCGGAAGAGCGAACGGCATTTCAGCAGCTTCTTCGTCCGTAAAGGATGACGATTTTTCCAAAATCATTGCCCTAAGACGTCTAGCAATTGAAATATAATCCATTATTCAACCTCGCCTAAAATAATTTTAGCGGCAGTAATAAGATCGTTTGCCGTATACGAAATCGGATTTTCTTCTTCCGACACTTCCGGATTAGGATCTATCAGATCGCTTGTCTCTTCGTATGTAAAAAGAGAGTCGTGCGGTTCAATAGCTTCAGCAAAGCAATATCCGGTTTCCATTTGTCTAATCACATAACCGGTATCGGAATATGTTTTTTTATACAGACGCCCTTCCTCGTCATAATAATTTTCAACGACAATCGCCATTGCTTACCTCTTATTCTGTTTCGGGAATACGATTGAATGTCTCGCTCTTTACAATGGTGCCCAAATTGGTCAGGATCATTGCCGAATGAACCGGCAACTCAGAAAGAGCAGCCGCTGCAAGAATGGTGTAGTATTTGTTCTCTGCTGCGCTACGTTCATCATACGCAGTAAGCAAATTGCCAACTTCACCATTAGCGTTGGTCTGAATTTCCAATACAATATACTTCATCTTTTATGCTCCTTCAGTAAGCTATAATTGCCTGTGGAATTATCATTGTCAATTCTTTGCCAGATATATTCGCATATGTTTCCGTGCATACAACATACATTGTGCCGCTTGTGCTTATGGATACGTCAACCATTTCGGTTGTAATAATTCCGTTTTGATTACAGACAATGCCACCACGAACATCTAACGAAGAACTTCTAGTGCCGAAATCAACATCGTTGATAATTACTCCTGGATTGTTTCCGGTTCTTGCAAAATTTGTAATTCGGATCCTACCGGACACAACTACCATCTTATTCAGTGTATCTCTGTAGAAATTAAATGTGTTCAAACTTGCAAGAGTTCCGGTACAATTACTAAGTGTGCACGTAACACCACCGGCTGGCGTTGACCCCAGAACAGTCCTAATTCGACTAAGAACTTCATTCTTGGTGTAAACTTCGGATTTAGTATACGTATCATAACACAACCATGCCGGAGTTGTAATGTATCTCGACGGACACCAATCAGTTGCGGTGCTGCCTTCTTCAAGCATAAGATTAGAAATCTTAATATAATCCGTATTTGCTCGGCAAGGACCGGCATCGGAGAACGAAGGCATAATTCTAAGCTGTATAATGCCATAGATTTCTGTAGTTACTGTAAACGTTCTGGTTACTTTTGCTGTTTGCACAACTCCTGGCTGAATTGTGGCGAAAGATTCCTTATACTGAGTATAGTTGCCTCCAGCAGGAGTGTAAGCGACACGAGTATCAAAAGTATATGTATTCGAGCCAGAATAATCAGACAATAAACACCATTCTGCATCAAAAGACCAGGTATATGTGTAACCAGTTTTAATAACATGCTCACAGAACCAAGTAAAAAACGGTCTTGCTGATGAATTGGCTACAATCTTAATTCCATGAGGAGCTGTTTCCGGTGTCCCGGCCGTTATCACAAGACCAGAATTACTAGAAGGAATAATCGGATAGTCATCGGTAGTAGCAACTGACGGATACTCAGTGTTGACGAACATGTTGTCAAATCTCTGAACGAGATCGTGAGTTCCTATCTCAACCGATTGACAGTTGACCGTTTTAACATAATCAACTAAATCTCCTGACGCAGTAATATAACCGCTATCATTAGTCAGCTGCGAAACTGCCGTTGGAATAGATGATCTGGCAGTACTATCTTTAATATCGTATTCTTCTTGATTTGGAAGTACGATTTTTGATACGTCAGCCATAATATTCCATTACCTCCTATTTTCGCTATTTTGAATTATTACGATACACTAACGGTCGCAGCAGTACCGGTAAATGTAGGCTGTGATACGGAACCAGCAGGAGTATACGTCGCGCTGATCGTGGCTTCCGTTCCAGAGAAAGTGGGTTTAGAGACTGATCCAGCTGGCTTGTACGTAGCTGTTGCGTTTCCTGCGGTTCCGGTGAAGGACGCTGTTAGATTAGCACCAGTTCCAGTAAACGAAGCTGTTCCGGCGGTAACCGTATCAACACCTGTCGCCACCGTGGTAGACGAACTCATCGTCGGCAATGCCCCAGCGTCAAACGTCCCGGCGGTCCAACCAATAGTCAAGGTTTCATTTGCAACGGAAGTTGTGAGAACGGGCATCGTCGCACTAGGAAGGGACCCCGCGTCAGTAATAAACTTACCAGACGTAGTGCTAAGAGTAACGGAAGGCGCCGTAAGACTTACCGATCCGGCTGGAGTATAGTTTGCCGTGCCGGTCCCGGTGCTTATCGATACATTTCCTGCTGGAGTAAACGAAGAAGTAATAGTTGCTTCTGTACCAGAGAAAGTAGGCTTGGTTACGCTACCAGCAGGGGTATACGTAGAGCTGATAGTGGCCTCTGTGCCAGAAAAAGTGGGCTGTGATACAGAGCCGGCAGGAGTATATGATCCGCTTGCGCTATCTTTAAACGCCAACGCTCCGAGGCCACTCAAATCGCCAAACGCTTGCCAGGATGTACCATTGAAAATAAACTCAGCACTGCCGTATGTTACGATCCCGCCAGTTTTCGCGGTTACACTTTTTCCATCAATTGTAATCGGGTTTGTTGTCGCCCCATCGGCCAACGCGGTTGTAGTTACACCAAGAAATACCGTGTATCCGGCTAATGCATCAATTAGATCTCTGGCACCCTGGTCAACGATGTCATAAGTAGTACCAGTAGGCAGTGTAATTTTCTTAATACTCGCCATTTTGAATTTAAACTCCTATCGAGTGGTAAACACGATTGTGTCATAGTTTATGTAGCATCTTACCTTGTTGTTCCAAAACTCACGCTCATCTTGAGTTATATGCGCCACTGTATCGTTAATGTGCGCCAAGTATAAGTCACGAGTTTCATCACCAACAAAAGGAAGATCGACTGCGTACGCTAATCCATCTCCAACTTTAATAGCCGGAATATTAACACCATCTTTGGTCGAGTAATTGGTGTAAACGATTAACTCGCCTTCGGAAGGAATGTAACTAGTATTATTAGCCCACCCTTCAACGGTGTCATATTTAATTTTGTACGCCAGACCAAGCTCATCTGCCGTTTTATCACCAAATAGCTCAATCCCATTAATGCTGGGCTTGTTGGTTAGCCGCTCATAATTATTCGTGCCGCCGCCCATAACTAACGTTGTCGTCATTCCTACTTTAGTAACAGATGCGGACACTGACGTGACATCAACCACTTTGTCGCTTGACGAAACGGTCATCGGGACAATCGTTGGCGTTAATTTAACATTAGCCACTAGTCCACCTCTTTCATCAATAAATTACGATCTACGGCAATCGTTTCAATCGTAGAACCGGATCGCAAATGATCAGAATACGTCCAGTTCGCCTGAACCTCAACCTCATCCAAATTAAACCCTAATGTATCTTTCTGAGTTAAATATACTAAAATACGATTAGGCTCGACTTCGATCGATTCTCCGCTTTTGGTGACTGATTTGAGATTACTTGAAAACGTTACATATACGTTATTCGTTTTGGTAAGATCCAAAGTCGGTTCGTTAAACATAAGAATAACGGTCGGAGTAGCCCCTCTTAAAATAGAACTAGAACTCATATCAATCACCTCTATTATTGTTACATTTGCTGCTGATCGCTAGGACCTTCTACTACACCAGGAACCTCGGTTTTTACATTACTACCAGTTAACTCTAAGATATTCATCTCTGGTGAAAACTTTAAGCCCTTCCTGCTTAGCAAGAATGGCCTCTTCTCTAGTCATAGGAGTTACATTTTTGTCGCTCATCATAATGGCTTCTTTTCTAGTCATAGGAGTTACATTTTTGTCGCCAGATGGCTTCTTTTGTGTTAAGAGATTTTCATTCGTGATCATTCTTTTTCTCCTCTTTTGATTTCTCATATTCAAGTTTCTCTTGCTCGTACTGGCGTGCGGCAGCGTCTTTAACTTCTTCCGTCGCCGCTTTCATTACATCGAGCACAACAAACATAGGAAGACCAGAATTGTTGACCAATTCGACCAACGCGTTCACAAAATCTTCCCTGGCTACAGATAATGGCCTCTCCATTTTAAATTTTGTTCTCCTTTTTAAGCAATTCTAACGGCACGAATTGCGGCGTAAACCGTTAACGACTGACCTGAATTCTGAAATGCGTTAACATAAAAATATTTAGTGGCTGTGGACACGGTAACAATTTTGCAAATGCTTCCTTCTGTGTAAGAACCATTTACAGCCGGAACCTGAAAACTATTACCGTAATCATCTTCGCTAGAACTTGCGCTTGAGGTGCTTAAAACCGCCCATCTTCTTCCTACAGAATTAGAGGCGAATCTAGCGCCTGCCATTATCAACCAAACACCAGCGGTAGGAATCTGTAATGCAACAACGTTGGTGAAACTGGCTGTCGGTACCGTTTTAGATGTATAATTCGACGCCACCTTGCCGGTTCCGGCTAAATCACCATGAGCGTTTTTAGCAACTGCAATATACTTATTGCTAGCAGATATTTGGAAAACATTCGTGCCAGCAGATGACTTAATATTAAAATACCCAGTCGACAACGCAGAAAGAATTGTGGTTCCGTTTTTTGTTATTCCAAACGAATCATAACTCATGCTTGCGCTTGATGTGGTTCCGTTTTTTGCTGTAACTCCCCAAGCAGATATTGAAGTAGTAAAATTACTATAATTTATTTCAATTCGGCTTTCTGTTTCACTACTTGTCTTTACTTTAAAAGACCCACCAGTAATCTTAGCGTTATCTGAAATTAAAGTAGTCGCATTGACTGTGCCTTTAATAACCGCGTCAGAAGCATAAAGAGATCCAGTGGCTCCAACAGCAAAATTAGCGCCAATGGCCAATCTAAGATTAGACCTATTAGTCCCGCCAATAGATCTTGAAAATCCAGAACTATAGTTCGAAAGGTATATAGCTCCAGACGTTGTGGTTCCGCCGCTTGTACCAGTTGTATGAATCGAAGTGGAATCAATGGTGAATCCGCCAATCGTACCAGCTTTCGCGGTAATGGTGCCATCTTTTGTGACCGAAAAATTGGTTGACGAAATGGCAATCGTATCAGAAGTCAGATTAATAGTCTTTCCAGCAAGAGAAATATGGGCTGCTTGAATAACAACTGACGTTGCGGACTGATTAATCTTTGACGCAATTGTCGCTCCTGTGTAATCGGTCAGTGATACTTTCGATGTAATATTAGTAGCATTTACTGAAATATTGGATTCGGCGGTAGATAATCTTGTCGCCAATCCATTTGCCGTATTGATCGTTGCATAAGTCGCAGCTGCTCTAGCTTCAATAGACGCAGATGTCTGACTGAGCTGTGTCATAGTGACAAACGCCTGACTATCTTCAATCAGCTCGTCTAATGCTCGAATCTGATATTCACCGGTACTAAGATTAAACCAGAAATTCTGATTACCACTCTGATCAGTTAGAATACCAGCTTTAATTATGTCGGCAATTAGCGTGCCAGTCGAGATAAAGTCAGCATTAATTCTGCCGTCATTTGTAATCGCAATAGTATAAGTACTATCGTCGTCATACAATCCCGGCTTCCAACCTAAGCCATTATACGTCCATCGCCAAACACCAACAGAATCTTTGTAATTAGGTGTCTTGCTAAATACTAATTCCTGGGCCCCTGTCTCTTCATTTTGAATTATGTTGATGTAACCAGTTGTTGCTCGTTCAATTAGATCAGTGGCTTCCTGCCTAAAAACAGTAGTAAGACGCTGCTCAGTTGGAATATTAGCGAATTGCTGCTGAACCTCGGCGGCTGCGCTATTAGACCTAGAAGTCATACTTACGCTGGACGTCTTGCCAAGCGTAAAGATGGCGTCTTCTGGCGTATCGAGCTTAATCTCCATCTTAGTGACGGGGAAAAGACGATCCATCCCATGAGGAGGAGATACAACTTCAACCGTATTGCCGATATTTATCGCCTGATACTGAGCGCCAGCATAATGAAGATCCATTGCCCCGACTTCAAGCTGCATATCAGCAAATTGTTTATCACGCAGCCATGCTTTTCCGAGAGATAACAATTTGGCTGGAACTTCGACATCGCTGAAATCGACAACTTTCTCAATGTTTCCATAAATCTGCTGAGGGAGTAATCCGCCAGGAACGGTTCCGCCATAATCAGCAGCGGTAAGAGACACGTGAATGTCTCCTCCATTGACGCTTTCAACCGTTAAATATGGAGTAAGCGCTTCGTATGGTCCGTTTTCTAACTGCTTTCCTCTCGGAATGACTACTGTACAGTAATCAGCGGATGACATTGACCTAGAATACTCGAATAAGTTTTTACCGAATTCGATTTTCTGTGAATTTGTCTCGTCGTAATTGGCAAGATAGTCAAGAACCCAACGTCCACCTTGAGAATATCTATCATATCGAAGCCGAATAAACCCGCCAACATTCTTTACTAATTTTTCAATAATACAAGTAAGGGTGGTTTCGTAATTTGTATAACGATGCGCAGCTCCAAGAGAAGTTGTAGGAACAGTAACATTACCCAAATATATCTTTCTATCGTTGTCGTTTACTCGATTATTATGAAAATTGAGCAAAGCTTCCAAGAATGATCTTGGCGTAATGTTCTGATAGTGATTCGGAGGTTGAATTGTATCATTTAAAACTGCGAGAATACCTTCGCATTCAACTTTAACACATCGCCAAAAGTCAACCTGTCTGGATATAATTCTACCGGTCCAATACATCGAATTTTCTTTGTATACATCAACCCAAGTATCAATGGTGTTGTTATCAGTATCCTCATCGATAAATCCGAAAACAGAATATGAGCTATTTGTCGGAGGTACGGTAAAAGAAAGCTTTCCGGCTGCGTTTTCTTCGAGAGTAAGTTTTGGCTCTAATACTTTCTGCTCATCTCCGGTTGCCGTGTCTTCATAAAAGACGTTTGAAACGCCGGAGGATCTTACTATCATTCTAAACATTACAGTTTCGACTCCCCGGTATCAACCAAATATACAGTGTCGCCACTACTTTGAACTGTGCACCCTTTCTTAAACGGTTCGACTTCGTACGAAATTGTTATTGTCGAATACGTTTCTCCGCTACTATCCCAATCGCTAACATAAAAACGCCCAAGGTAATAGTAATAAGGATCGTCGTCTAAAACCGCCTTAATCTTCTTGCCTTGGATCGAATTCATGATATCGCTTAGACGTTCGGCCCAGCTATAATATACCCCAGGAGTTCCCGAACCATGCCTAGATGCATCCGTGGTTATTGCCCGTACTGTTCCTCCTGCCGGATCCGGAGTGTCCGTTATGGTAACCCCAGCGTCAGAATCGTCATAAACCATATAATCGTTTAAGACATAGAAAACCCATTCGCCTTCCCTGTCATTAAACACTGGAAACCCGGTTAAAGATTCGGTTAAGTCGATTCTTCCGTTTCCGGCAGGAAGATCCAAGTACTTTGTTTTAGGTTCCGGAGGAACCACGTGCGGCCTCGTTTCCGCAACAAGACCCCAAGTACTGTAAGTATTAAATCTTGACGTCCCGTCATAAAACGATATTGAGTGGTACATGGTTCTCTCCTTCGCCTATATTATTATCGGGTAGAAGAATATACACCTCTACCAACTTGTGCCATTCTCTGGCCAAGAGCCATATCCATCGGATCAACAATTCCTCCGACGACAGCTCCAGTGTCAAGCACAACTTTCGCACTAGCAAACTTATTAACCATTTCGTCCATTTTCGATTTAAGAACTTCGAAGTAATCAAGCTGAGACTGAGACGTAGATACTTTCTCGGTTCCATCATAATATTCGTATGGATTATACGCGCTCTTAGATACCATCGCGGTATTAACCGTATATCCTGATCCAGGATTAATCATCCCAGGAATCTGAGACGCGCCATTTTGAATTTCAGACAGATCGAGAACGGGCGTGATGGTAGGAGTAAAGTCATCGGTATCGAGCACGTCGGTAATTCCGCCTAACGCGTCATTAAGACCACCAGCAAGATTGTCACCAAACAAGCCGGTTATTCCGCTAGCTTCATCACCAAGGAACGTTGACTTTAACGAATCAATGATTCCACCGCCAAGACCAGTTATTGATTTAATAGGCGATGCCGCCCCATCAGTAATGCCTTCGGCCAAACCAAGATCCAAATATTCACCCATTTTCATCATAACTTTGGATGGAGAATGGATTTCGGCATCGTCTTCAAAGGTTCCGAATATCTTGTCGACAATCCAACCGATAGCGGAAGTTACTTTTCCGACAAAATTCCTAAGCCCTTCGCCAAGACCAGCCATGAAATTTTCTGCTAACTTGCCAATACTGTGCTCTCCGTCTCCATCGAAAAGCCCCCAAAATGAATCGAAAATGGCAGTAACCACATGCCAAATAGCCTTCCACAAATCGGAACCGTGATTCTCGATTGCTGTGGCAATGCCTTCAACTACATCGACGATTCCGCCAAGAATTGTGTCGGTAAGGCTTACAATATGCTCGACGACTTTGTTGATCAAATCTTCAACACCGGTTAACACGATGTCGATATGCTCGATCATGCCATCTACAATTTCTTGAAGAATATAAACTAGCGTATCGATTATGTCGGTTACAAGATTTCTTAAGTTTTCAAGTAACTGATGAATAAACTCGTCGATAATTGTAAGAATGCCATTCTCGCCCATTAAAGCCCGTCTGATTATCGCTAACAAACCAGTTTCAGACGTTAACGCTTTATCAACAATCGCCAAAACCCCATTATCCGCAAATAAAAATCGGTCAATAGCGTTTAGCAACACATTGATAAGTAAATCGACAATTGCATTAACTATTATTGTCAAATTCTCAAGCAATGTAGGAAGAAATTCGGCTAAAACTCCGAGAATTCTATTTAAAATGGTTAATACTATCTCTATAATTCCTTCCAAATTAGCGGCGATTGCGGTAACTATTCCTCCAACTATTGCAATTAACGCGTCTGTTAATTCTGGCGCAGCCTTTGCAATTGCTTTGAAAAATGTTTTCATCGCGTCAACGATCGAATCGCCCATCGTTAGGACTATCTTTAATGCGGCAGTTAATGCGGTTATTGCCAACGAAACGATAAGAACGCTTGCCGCAATCGCAGACAGCCCAACACCAACGGCAATCAATCCTAAACCAAATACTATAAGAGATGGCCCAGCCAATGCCGCAATAAAAGATAATGCCGCAATAGCAGCAACAGCTAGAGCAATAGCCCCAACAGCGCTTTCTAAAGCACCTTCATTTTGCGAGAATGCTAAACCAGCAGAGATTATTCCAGCAACAACTAAGTCTAACGCAGCAGCCATCGCCACAAGAGCAACAGAAGCAACTAATATACCCAAAGCATTAGACGAAGCAAGCGACATTACTAAAAACAATATCGTCATTGCCCCAACCATGGCAAATAGCACCCCAATAACAGAATCTACCTTCGTATTATCTATGCTCGACAGTATTTTAACAACAGCAGACATGAGTAAAAATGCAGAAGCCATTTCGACCATCATTGTTCCGAATGCCATAAATTTAAGAGCTCCTCCGCTAGTTAGCGAAGCAACTGCTGTAAGCAAACCAAATATGACTCCAGACGCGATAATAACATCCATTGCCTTCTGCATTCCTGTTTCGTCGACGGAGCCAATATTCTTAACGGCCTCTCCGATTATTGCTAATGCAATAGCAGCTTCAAGCATCATAAAGCCAACTGATTTAAATTTTCCTTCTTTCATAAGCCCAGAAACAAACGTTAACGCCAACATTATTAAACCTATTTTTCCTATTACTTCAACGCCTTTATCTATGTCGGAATCTTTTTGACTTCCAAGCATAACAGCCGTTTTAGCGATAATGTTTATCGCTAATGCAGCAGCAATAAAGAAAGACGCAAAACCAGAAAGTTTAACTGCTATCTTACTTGTGTTTCCGACAGAGTCCATTTCTTTGGACGCTTTCGTTATTAATAAAACTCCTCCGACCAATGTAAGCAACATTACTTCCATAAAACCAAATGCTATAAGCATGGTTTTAGTATCGCCTTTTGCGGAGACCATAATTAAAGCCGCAGACGCTGCAACCATCAATAAAGCGGACCCGACGGTTTCCATAAACTTGCCTAATGAATACAAACCATCAGCCCACCCAGATCTCTCGAAACTTAATCCTTTAGAAAGACTAAAACCACCGCTCGTTGTTGTTTGTCCAACGGCCGCGTCCGCAATTTTCTTTCCGATAAAGAATAAAGTTAACAAAAATGCTTCTATAATAGCTGCTGCAGTAAGTAAGCTACCGGGATTTAATTTATCTACTAACGCCAAAGCGGCTACCGCCCCAGCAACCATAAGAAGTGACTGACCTATTTGAACAAATATTTCTCCTATTGAAGCAATCCAGGATGAAGTTTCGTCTTTATTCCTATTGAAAGATACTCCTTCTCCTTTTTTAGCGCTTGCGTTTATTGTGCTTAATGATTTTACAGATTTTAATAAAAATACAATGCCGCCGATTACTTCTCCTATAAAAGCTCCTAATGCGACATATATTCCGGCTAAGTTACCTCCAGAAATGCTTTCCGCATACGCCAAAATAACAGACGCTCCGGCGATAGATAAAACAAATATACCTAAAGATTTAAGAACATCAGAGATAGCCGATCCGATAGCACTTATTCGCTCAGACATTTGATATGATCTTATGGTTCCGAGCAAAGTATTCACTACATCGCCAAGAGCAGTTATTGGATGAGTTAACGCCAACAAACCACTAACAAAACTACCAGCCAAAAATGTAGGAATAGCCGTTCCAAACACTTTCATTAAACTATTAAAAATGTTTGTGACGCCCGTTGTGGTGTCATCAAGATTAGTCTGAAACGCAGGCGCTTCCCTTTTTATAGGCTTTAATTGGTCCTTGATATTGCTTATTGCTTCTTTAATCGATCCGAAAACTTCATCCGACCATTTTTTAACGCCAAGCTTGTCCCATTGTGTTTTAATGCCGTAAAAGAAACCTTTTATTCTATCTTTTACGCTTGTTAAAGTATTTTCTGCGGTATCTATTGTTTCTTCAACTTTTTCGCCGAAAGATTCTACTTCTTCGCCAACTTCATCTAATCCTCCTTCTGGAGAATCGCCGCCAAATATGCTAAATATGAATTTGCCGACTCCTTTTACGCCAGACCAGATTGTTTTTACAAATTTAATGATTGCTCCAGCAACGGTATCAAATCCTTTGACAAACCCTGAGAAATCGGCATCCGCAGAAAACATCTTTTTAATGCCGTCCCATACAGACTTAAATGCGTTTCTGATAGAAGATAAAAGCGAAGACTTATCTACAAATGCAGAAATCGATTCGCTAATTTCATTCATCTTATTCTTAAACGCATCGAAATAAAACTTTTCTCTGAAAAATGTAACAATCTTTTCGAACGACCCGGAAATCTTTTTCCCGATTTCCGTTAAAACAGTAGACTGTTTAAATGCTTCAAAAATATTTTTGACAAATTGCCCAACTTTAGAAAGAGGTTTTGTTCTTTCTATAAAGTCGCTAAATGCTGAGCCAGCGCCCATAACAAATTTAATAAGAGAACCGAATATACTAGAAATTCCCTCCCAAACCTCTTGGATTTTAGGATGAGCCTTAATGAATTCGTTAATCTTTGTTACGATTTTGGCTATGGTTGCTGGAATGGACAACAATGCCTTAAGTACCGTTCCGCTTAAGAATTTACCTATCTCATTAAATACACCCATGCCATCGAGAACTTCGATTGGTTTAAGTAAAAACCTAATAGCGCGACCGATAAGATTAATTGCCGATCCTATGCCATTGGCAATGGTTTTTACTTTATCATAAATATCAAAATTGTCAGTAAAACCATCTATAAACGTCTTAATTCCACTCCAAACAAACTTAAACGCGTCTCTAATATCAACAAAAATAGAGGAATCAAATGCGGAATTAAATCCATCCCGTACTGCATCCAATATCTTCTTTAATGCAAAAGCGCCATTCGAAAGAAGATTCGTATTTCTAAGAATACCCGTAATTTCTTTCGGAATAAACGATAGAGTAGCAATCAGATTTGATATAAACGTTCCTGCTTTCTTCCCAAGCTCTCCGAGTTTACTAAACATAAGAGTGATTGGAGAAAGCGCCTTTGCGATATCATCGCCAACAGCGCCTAAATTTTCTGCGGTATCTGTAAAATTCTGAACAGAAGTTCCATTAAATTTTAACGCATCAAAGAACGCAATTAATCCGTCTTTAACATAACCAATAATACTTTTAATTCTGGATAATACATTCTCGACTCTACTGAAAGCATCCTCAAATCGATATTTAATCAAACCAACTATATCCAGACTATCTTCTGATTTTTGATTGAAAATATCTATATGCCCAATTATATCGGTAAAGAATCCAAAGAAATTCTTAAACTTCTTTGTTAAGTCTTCAACTGGGCCAATAAACTGCTGAAATCGTTTTGACAACTCTAAAATCTTCCGAGAGAATTTCATTAACGCTCCCCCGGTAAATTCGTCAACGTTGTCTTCTGTAACACCGAGCGCGCCAAGAAAGCCATCTCTTAGCGCATTACTAGCGTCTATAACTGTTCTTATAAATATATCGAAAGCGCCGGTTGGAATAATGCTTTCTGTGCCGTCGTCGTTCGATACTATTTCTCTTCCAAACAAAAGGCTGCGACCGCCTTGCTTACTCCATTCTTCAAACGCATCAGAGACTAACCAAATCGGGTCAACAAATAACTCATACAAGTCGTTGGCTAAGTTTGTCCATAAGTCTTTTGCTACTTCGTAGTTGCCAAATATAGTTTCGTATACTCGCATCCAAACAGTAGAAGCAGCATCGCCAACAGAATCCATAGCCTCCTTAAAGGTTTTTGCTTCCTGTGCCGCTATGAACGCGCGCATGCCCAATTCGGTAATATTTTTAGTAAGATCGCCGATAACATTTCCTACTTTATCTCTAACAGAAAAGTCAACGTCGATATCGTATTTTTCTTTAAAAACTTCTTTTAAAGTTTTTCCGCTTTTCTTCGCTTCTGCCTGAACCATTTTGAAACGTTTGATGAGTGTTGACGTAGGAACGTTACCGCCATACGCGTCATACACTCGGTTCAGAGCATTCGCAAAACCAGAATACTGAGCTAAAGTCTCTGTAAGAACATCGCTAGTCAACCATCCATCTTTAAGTGTCTGTCTAAAGTTCTGGAAGGTTACTACTTCGGCGTTTTTGCCGCCATTCTTTGCTTTTCCGCTACTGTTAATTTCTTTCTTTGTTTTAGCAACCTGAATAGCAAGCTCTTTAAACTCTTTCGTTGCCATGTTCGCAGTTTCAACAGACATCCAGTCTTGCGTTCTTACCGAACCCATGCCAAGAGACTGTGAAAGCTGATACATAACACGAGACGCGGTATCAGCATTAGCACCAGATACTGCCGCCCAAGTAGCGATACCCATCATAGCATCTGATGCTTTATCGAGATCAACGCCAGCAGAAGTAAATTTACCAATATTAGAAATCATATCGGTTAAATGGTAAGAAGTTTCGTCTGTAAACCAGTTCAACTTCTCCATTAAACCTTCGACATATTCCATTTTATCGGTATTTCCGAAGTCTTGATCTGCTATAGACGCCATAATCGTCTGGACCGCTTCGGTTTTTTGCGCGTATTTATCCCAACCTACAGATACATTCTTAAAGACCATATTATTAAGGCCTTTAACTACATAATTAGAAAGAGCGGCACCAATGTTTCTGGCCGCTCCAATTGCAACTTGTTCCCAAACACTAAATTTTTCGGTTACTGTCTGAATCGCTGTAGTAACGCTTCCGATATTAATGTTATCCAATGCTTTAGATAATCCTGTAAAAGCGTTACCGGAAGAGGTCTTATCAATCGTGGCCTTTAAGCGATTCAAGGAATCCATACTCTGGGATACGTTCTTTTCGAAATTCGAATTATCGAAACGCATCTCGACAACTTTTTGCTCAATTGTTCTACTCATGCGCCACTAACCTCCTTCCATGCTGATTCTTCAATGCTGTCAAAAATAGGTTTTAATGCCGGGTTAATATAATCCCGTCCTTCAACAAAAACCCCATTTCTCGCAGCATGTCCGTATTGAATTATTAACGCAATGTTAACTCCATCGTTAACATTCGAATTAAGCCATTGCAAACGCACTCCATTTTGAGTTCGAACTATCTGGTAGTACCAAGATCTTGCCGTTTCTCCAGAATCTACAGGGGTAGCAGACGAGAGCGCGTTAACGCCTTTGCGTCCCCAATAGTCTAACGAACTAAGTTTTACTTTTTGCAATACTCTCTGGAAAAACGTATCGGTCTTACTAAATTTACTACCGCCTTTTGAAACGAGCTTAATCATCCAGTAGACCCCATAGACTTTCTCCTAGCAGCATTAAGAGCAGCGTTTCTACTAAGAATCTCGCTTCTACTCATTTTCTTTTGCTTAGGAGCATTCTTGATATTACAGATTCGGATCAGAGTCATAAGACGATTAAGATGCCATTTTTGGCATTCAAAAGGAATCTGTAACGCAACCATCCAATAATAAATCAACTCGGATGTGACTACTTCCGAGCTTCTCCTAGGTGGCATTTTGGCTTCATTAAACCAAGTGGCGCTCATGGGTGCTTCAATGTAATCCATGATTTGCTTGGCTATCTTGTCGTTAATGTTTTTATACACCATAGGATTAACGTTTTGCGTTAATGTCATGCAACGGACGTAATCCAAAAATTCATCAACCGTTTTCTTCTCTTTCGAAAGAAACGGTTTATTCCATTTCGCTTCCCATTTCGAAATGGAGACAAGGGAATGCTCCAACTGAAGCACCTGACCCTTAACCGTGATGAACTCGTTATTAACTTCATCGTAGTATTCGTGCGAAGGTACAACTATTTGAAGCATCCCTTGCCTCCTTATGCTTTTACTTAACTAATTCTGGCGCAGGAATTGCACTCTTTTCTACCTGCGGAATGATTCCATTAATAAAAGCCGCAGCGGCCTTTTCATCGGTAATAAGCTCAATAAAAAGCTCGCTATATGCTTCGGTCTGAAGAAACTCCTCGGTAAGTTCCTGAGATTTAATGAATCGTCTCCCGTCTGCAGAACGTTCACCATAAGCCATCATGATAATCCTCTTAAACCACTTTGTGATTTCTGGAATATCACGAGAGTCAACAATCTTCTGAATAACAGCCTGAAGACCGCCTTCGGTGGTAAGATTGAGTTCGGCGAGTTCAGCCTTTGTAAGGTTGAACATGAAGTTTTCGGTACGTTCTACGCCATCGTAGTCGGTATAAGTGATGGATTTAGTAAGCATTTGGGTTCTCCTTTCTCTCCATTTTGAATTTTAATTACGAAACAGCATCAAGAATTGTCTTGATTTCATCCGGCAGAGGCAGACGGCCTTCAAGGGCGGTAATGCTGTGCTCCGCATCGGCATCGCGACCATACAGAACATCCTCAATGGCTTTCATCTTGGTAGAGCCAAGCTTAGTGGAATCGAGCTCAAGAGTCGCGGTAGGCTTGTGGCCGCTAACCGGAACAGGAACGGTGGACAGTTCCCAGCTGAAGGTGATAGCTTCGGGGCTGTCGTTGATGGTCGCATAAGCTTTCTCGGAAGGAGCAGCCTTGCAGCCGTAGATGATGTGCAGCTTGTAGCCATAAGCTTCACCTTCGCTGTCGTTACCAAGAACGGTACGATAGCACAGACCGAAGGTGGCACGAGGCTGCTGACCGATTTTGATGCCGGCAGAAATGCTGGCCGAACCGTCGCATTCCGCGAACTCATCGGGATAAGTATAAGCCTCGATGGTGCCGCCAAATTCCTCGGCGGAGATCAGGCTGAGGTACTTAATGTCATCAGCCCACAGAGCGGTGGCTTCCGCGCCAGACGGGCTTTCGGTAACGGCAGTCAGACCATTCCAAGCAACGGCCTTGCCATAAGGGTCAGTGGTACCTTCGACGGTATTGGACACATACAGAACACCGTTCCGTACACCAGTTTCATAGTAATGCTCGCCAATAGCATCCCATACAAGTTTACCCATTTTGAATTTTCTCCTTATTCATATAGTACGTACACATAATGGTACAGATTGTCCGAAGAATAAGATCTGTCGAACCTTAACTTCGGAAATGCCCACAATAGTTTTTCGACAATATCGTTGTCTGGGTCATAGTGAATCAAAGTCACTAAATAGCTTCTATCTTTTTTATAAAGATTGTCGTCGGCCCAATTCTGAGAATAATCGTTAAGTCGATAAACTATTGCTGGATAGGAAATTCGAACTGAAGGCGGTGGTTGGAAGTATACGTGTAAACTACCATCTAACGCTTCCAAGCGATCCTGTATCTCCTGACGGCTTAGGGACATTGTTATACACGCCTCCAATCGATAAAATAAGACGGGGATACGAAACCTCGACAGAATTAACCTGCCATTTCGTACCCCCAAATTCTACATAACGAATTGCCGAGAAATGTTCATAGGCAAACGGATCCATAACAATGCTTATCTGATTTGAAATCGATAAGTCGTTATTGATCTGGTCGGGATTCACCGACCACCGATTGTAGATGCGAGAAATATCTCCTCGATACATTCGCTCCGTCGGCTTCTCAATGAACACCCCTTTAACGGTTTGGGTCGGAACTACAAATCCGACTTTACCATAGAATTTGCCCATTATTTCTCTCCATTTTGAATTGGTTACGGTTCTTCAGGCGCTTCGGTGTTTTTGACAGCACCCCAAACGGTCATAGCGCTGAACGGCTTGACCAGAGCGCCGGAGCAACGAGTTTCGATGAGGTATTTCTGCTGGTTGTAGTCAATGTCGAAATCGTCAAACATGTTGACTTCGCCTCCCTTATCAGCGCCGACGTTGTAGTCGTTCAGGTTAACAATAACGGCAAGGCAACGACGACCAGCGGTGTTCTTGATCTCGCGTTCGTCAAGAAGCGGAACGGAAACAATTTCCTTCACGCGAAGAACGGAGGCAAGCGCCGCAGCATTCGCATATTTCATGTGACCGAAGCCATCTTCCAGAAGCAGCATTTCGGTCAGCATGTTTTCACCGATATACAGAGTCGGATTGCCGGAACCGCGATACTTCTTGCGAGCGCGAATGCAAGCACGAATGAATTCCTTAGCGGCGGTTTCAGACGCAACATCGTCGACGCCAAGCGTGGAGTAGTCAATCGTGGTCTCAACACTGATGTTAAACAGAGGAGCTTCAAACGCGATAGGACGAATGTGAGCCGGATCAATCTTGTCATCGCTAGAATCCAGACGGCCATCACCGAACAGATACGCACCGGCAAGTTCCTCATCAAGCATCATGCGCATCTCGCGCTTCACGAACGCAACAACATTGAAGTCAGTGATATCGACGATATCATCGCGATCGAGTTTCTGTTTCTTATACACAGTGGTAGGATCAGTGCTTCTCTTCAGAAGACTGAACACTTCTTCTTTCTTGCGATTGGTGGTGACATAACCTTTCGCACGGGCTTCGTCTTCGGTAATATTGGCGAACACGCTCTTAATACGAGAGAAAGGAGTGTGATGGACACCGGACATAACCTTTACGACCCAATCATTCTCACGTTTAATGAATTCGGGTTCGTTATTCAGAGCCTTGGCTTCCGGGAACAGGAAATCCAGATTGCCAATACCGTAAGGATGGTTCTCTCCGTCAACGCGATTAATTTCGCCATTCGTCTCCATACCAGTAGTATCGATGGAGTGAGCCAGATAATCGGCAAATTCTTCCTTGTGGGCAAGATAGCTATCCCTCATGCTGCCATAAGACTTGGCGTCCTTGATGACGGCAGTCTCAAACTCTTTACGAGCGGAAGCGATGTAAGCGTCCTTCTCTTCTTTTTCAAACACATTGTGCTTCATTTCTTTCTTTTCTCCTTCGTCGGATTCTTCTTTTTTGTCGTCTTTGTCATCAAGAGCCATTCCAACAAGCGCATAAACAACCGTCTTCTGCTCTTCATTCAAAGTATCAAATACTTCCTGAACAGTCTTTTCTTTCTGTTCTTCTTTGGTCTCTTCTTTCTTCTCTTCTGCCATTTTTTCTCCTTTATTAGATTCCTCTTCGTTATTATCATCCGAATGATAGAGGATCTCTTCATCAGTATAAATAATAGCGGCTTCTTCGGAATCAGCACTATGAGCTAATACGCAGTCGATAACCGCCTTAGGGTTAGCTCCCGCAAGAACCAGACTAAGTTCACGGATAATACCATGAGACACGCAACCATCTTTCTGCACAAGCTTATTGGCAAAGATGGAAAGGTTGGTAATATCTCCGTGTTTAACCTGCTCTTTCGCGGCAAGCCCCATATCAGTATCGTTGAAATATCCATAGGCATAAACACCTTCCGGATAATTCTTCAGCAGCGCATGGCCAAGCACATTTTCGGCAGAATTATGACCGTGGTTCCACACGAGCGGAACGGTAACACCATCACAATCCTTAAATGCATCGGGAAGAATGGTTCTTCCATCAGCGCATTTAATTCCGGTCTTTGTAGCCCATCCGCTAAAATCGTAATTCTTATCCATTTTGATTTTCCTCGACCGTATTCATGTTTTCTTTTGTACTTGCGAAAGTCTGATCTTCACTAGGGTTCAGATTCTTGTTCCTAAGCTCGTCCGCACGAGGATCCTGTACTGGCATCATGCCAATAACCTGACGAAGCTCGTTAGTAGACATGATTTCGTTACGCGTGAACGTGTCCGCAATCGTTGCAATTTCAGACACCGGAACAAGTTTGAACGGATCTCTGAAGTACATGATTCTCTGACCTTGCGTATACGCGGTCTTAGTAAGAAACTTGCACGTCATACCATCCACGATGGCAGAAAGAATAGGCACCAAAGTTCGATTTTCATAATTCAGCATAGTTTTCTCATCTGCAGTCCCATCCATAATGGTGCTAGTAATCCCTAACTGGCTATATAGCATACTCGTCAGGTATTCTACCTGCTGCATTAGGTTGTTATCTACAGACCGGTTTAACTGTGTGATATGCTCTGTCGCATCAATGTACGCGATTCCGTACTTAGACCCGGCAAGCTGCATTTCGATGTCTTTCTTTCGTTCTTCCGCTTGTATCCTTCGTGCTTCCGATTTAATTGTATACGGAAGCTGGATAATCAAATCCAATTTACCGGACCCGCTTTGCTCGTCAACCGCGTCAATAAGCGTAAGCTTTCTAAGCAGTCGCTTGAGCGTCGAGTTCGGCTCATTCATCACTTCGTAGAAAGGATTTTCGATGATTGCCACACATCGTTTTGGCAATATTAAATCCTCTCTCTGACCGGTATCCTCGTTGTATACTCTGACTTTTACATGCCGAGGATACCATTCAACAATCTTGCCTGTTCTCAACTCGTGAATATCATACGATTCTGTGGTTTTAATGTTCGCAGATGCTACAGTAGGAACAATCGCAACCACACCTTCATCAAACATGCTCATAACAACATCTTTAATGAAATTCTTCGAAGTCTGGTCCAGGTTAGCGTTGACTGTTAAACAAGTATTTAACCCAGAAACCATGTCTCTGTCGTATCTTCCCTTGTCGTCGGTATGAACATGCTTGATAGTCGCGTTCGACACATCGAGCGAGATACGATTCATGATAGACATAATAATAGTGCGCTCTGAAGTAATACTCCTGCGCACTCTATCTGGTTTAAATGTTGAAATATTACCATAATGGTAATAACTAGTAGGCGTAGGATCTTTATTCATAAAGGCGTTCCACGCCTGCTTTAGCCTGTCTGTAAAAGCCATTTTGAATTTTCTCCTGCTGCATTATAAAAACTTAAACGTCGCCTAATGTTACATGTTTCTTAAGCATTCTTTCAACAAAATATTTTGCGGCGGCTTCGCTATACCCCAAATCTTTTAGGTATGCCATCGATAAATCTTTTCCACCTTTTTCCAAATAATCATTCAAATACTGTTTTCCATTATTCGAATAAGTTATTACAAAATTTAATGTGTTATAGTTTTGTTTCGGACGCTTTTTCCATAACTCTGCTTGTTTTTTATCATATTCATCAAATGTCATTGACCCGTTTTCTATCTTCTTTTCGGCATCTTTTTCAAACCGATCGTATTCGCGTTCCCACTTTTTATATGATTCGCTGTTCACATATTTGTTAAAGTTTTCTTTGTCTTTTTCGATTACTTTTTCTGATTCTGGGCCAATTGGTCGATTTACTTCCCATCGCCTTGACTTATTCCCTAAATATTCTGCCCTTTTTGCTCGTATTTCTTTTTTTAATTTTCTTCGAATTTTATTAGCAGAGGCGTTTTTTAACCCAGAACCATCAATGCTCTTCTTATACCCGGCTTTCTTTTCCGACGCTGAATGATCTTCTTCGCCAAGCGGATAAGGCGGCCCATTGCGTTTACCCAATTTCATTCCGAGAATGCCATGGTGCGCTAAGTATTCTGAATATGTTTCCATTTGCTCTCCCTGTCGTTTAGTCGAAAGAATCTTTGCAATCCTTATACGCTACATATGCGTCGAGCATAGCAGCGACAGGGTCAATCTTCTTATCATGTCTGGGTTTCGCTAACTTGCGATTCCCGTTGGTGTCTTCAATTACAATGCAGTTGCCCATAGCAAACTTCATCGATTCTTCGTCGAATAAAAGCGCTGCGTCCTCAGCAAGCTGCTTAATCTCGCCTAGAGGAACGGATTCAGTCTTAGCGCCCTGAATAACTTTCACGACGCCATAAGATCCGTTCTCGGACTGCCATCTTTCAACAAAGTGAGCAGCGTTATACGGGTCGAAGCCGAAGGATCTAACATCGTAATCGTGATCAATGATGAATTGGTCGAGGTCTTCGTAGACGACGTCCAAGTCTAAAACAGTTCCGTCAAGAACAATGAGGCTCCCTTCGTTTAAGAAGTCATCATACTTGCTTCTCATTGCAAGAGGAAGACGCTGCATTGTCCTTGAGGTTATGTAAGATCTAACCTTAACGCCGAAGCACCCGTTCTGTAAAGGAAACAAGAAAGCAAACGAACAGAAGTCGTCGCCTCTCGATAAGTCGGCACCCATAGAACACGGCATGCCCTTAAAGGACTGCCTTCTACTAAGTTTGGTTTCGTCATACGTAAAGTAATACGTATATCCCTCCATAGGAATACCGAAACGCTTAGCTAAAATATCGTTTCTCGTAGACGGCACTTTTTCGGCACGTTCAACATCAAGCTGATAAGCTTCATATGAAACAGTTTTGCCGATGTTTGGATTAGCTTTAATCCATTTGGACGGATCGGCGACTTCGTCAACGCTGTCGAGTTTGTAATACCAAATGCTCACATGAGGATTCAGGTATTCGCCCTTCAAGATTGACATTAATTCCATTTTGATTGTATCGCCGATACCGTTTCGAACAGTACCCTCAGAACTCATTGCTATAATCAAATAGTCTTCGTTCTTAGAAGCGCCTTGCTCGATTGCGCCGATTGGATCTTCACGAATTTCCGCAGAAAGCCACTCGTCAACTGTTGCTACTTTGCAGCGCATGCCCTGAAGCTTGTCGATGCTAAGCGGACGAATGTCCAACAAAGAACCAGTTAAGAAATTCTCAATACCTTTCTTTGTCGAAGCCAGTTTCTGCCGATTCGCTTTCGACCCAGTTGTGTTGTTTATCGAGCCATCGGTGAGAAACGCGAACAACGGACCTCTAGATCTTACAATGGAGGTCCTAATTGGAGACATGATCTCTTCCGCTTGCCTCATTGTTGGAGCGGTAGTCATTTGATACGTCGTACTAGTATCCACGTTCAAGAAGTAATTGTGAATCGTGGAACCGTACATCGATTTAGCGGCGCCTCGACCAACTATCAGATACTGCTTGTTGATAAGTCGCTTCTTAATCGATCGTGTCTCGTATCTAACTCCTCCGTGTTCCATCGGAATTGGAATTGATCGTTTCTCGTAATAATACCATCCGAATACCTGCTCGGCCCAAAGCTTGAACGAATCGAGAAGTTCCAAATCCGACCCATCAGTCAGGGTTAACTCATTTTGACAGAATCGAATGTAACCCTCAACAGGATCCGGATCATAGTATACGCCTGGGTTTCTAATCAGATCGTCAATCCTAGCCATTTCCATGGCTATTTCCTGATTCACTGGTATCTCTCCGGCTAATACTTTGTCTCTAAACTCGCCATAATACTTTGGCGTTGCTGTATTAGATAGTCTCATGGATTAATGGTTATAATATGCCCTAATCTTTCTGTTATCGCTTTCTTTTTTAATCGCAAAGCCCAATGCTGCTAAGTAAGAGGCCCCTTGGACGGCGGCTCCACTAACTTGCTGCACTGTATATCCTTTAAATGGACCAGATAGCAAAAATGATTGACCGCTATTTGCGATTGCTCGACCGGCAAAAGAACCAAGAGCAGGAAGTGTTACTCCGACAATATTGGACGCAATTTTATTGCTAGTTATTAGCTGACCTTTTGCAGAAAGTTCTTTGCCTTGATCGGCTAATTTATCTGTTTTAAGTTTTTTATAATTCTTAGCCTCTTCGTTCTTGGCGTATCGGTAATTTCTTCTTGCTTTGAGCCGCTCCTCGTTTGCCGAGTTTAGCGTATCGACGTCAGCTTTACTTTTTTTAGCTGACTTATACTTCTCTCTTGCTTCTCGATAAGTTTTTTCTGCGGATTCTCTATTATCCTTGCTTTTATTATAGCGTTCAAGGCCTCTTCTGGTATAAGATCCATCATAATTTTGGTATCTTCTTACACCCCATTTCATTCCTAGAATGCCATGGTGAGCAAGCCAATCGTTATAAGTTTCCATATCAAGCACCTTTCCTTATCGCAAATTACTAAAGATCTTAAGTAATGAAATCTGATCTTTTATCCAGTCTTCACCTTTATCGATGCCTTTTCCTATATACTTATTACCAACACCGGCCAACTTTTTTCCGGTTCCTGTGACCATACCGGTTATTGCTACTCCGCCAGTTGCTAATAAAATTGCTTTGAGCCATGCGGCGCCTTTTGTTATGTCGTTCTCGGTTAATTCGCGATATTCTTTTTCTTTTCTAAGACGTTTTAGCGCGTCATCGAGTTCCCTATCGCTCATGTCTTTTACTGGTTTCCTATTAGAAACCGTCTTTTCTCCATTACTTGTATCAACTGTAACGGCACGAGCTTTCTTTTCTGACGAACTCAGTTTTTTAAAAGATAACGGATAGGGCGGTCCATTACGTTTGCCCCACCGCATTCCTAAAATACCATGATGTGCTAAATATTCGTCATACGTCATGGCTTATTCTCCTTGATCGTGTTTGGCATGATATAACGCTTGGTCTTCCTTGGTTAAACCAGGATCGACCATAACGTTAATGCGCCATTCGTATTCTTTTATTAGTTTCTCATAAGCGGCGATAACGCCGCCGACTGTAGGCGGATCAAAGATCATTTTGACTTTCAAGTAAACAAAAGTCTTCACCGCTTCCAAATTCTTGACACCTTCGCCGAGGAAGTCTTCCCATGTTTCGGTATCACCGGTAATGGCAAAACCTTCCTTTGGTCCGACGCCGAGTTCGTTAAGATCAAACAAAACCGAATTGATGTGGACAACGAGATCAGTATCGAACTCGCTATCCAGCATAGAAGGGCCAATCATTCGTCTGATAGTTTGAAGAATGCTTTCAGCCATATCGTGCCCTCCTTATAGTTTTCCTTCTTCCTTAAGCTTATTGTACTTACGATGAATGTAAGAATTTCCGCCCTTGCTTGTGTAATACTTAAACTGCTCTTCGAAACGAAGAAGTTCTACTTCGTCGGGTTTTTCGTTGCGTTCGATGTCAGCCAGAAACAGAACAAGATAGTTCTTGACACTCTCCATGTCCTGGCGTTCGTTACGAGCTTCCAAAGCACACAAACGGTCTTTGATGGATACAAATTCTGGTTTGAGCTCTTCAACAACCCAGCTGTTAATCGTTTTCTTAAACCCATCAAATACTTTCTTTACCTTGGCTACGCCAGCGGCAACGCCGACTATAACAGAAATGCACACTAATATTTGCCCGACGGTAATCCCTTCTAACGCGTTTGGAACCGCGTCAAGAGCAAGTAAAGATTGAACCATAATCAATCTCCTTCTTTACTTTTTCCACGGTACGGTATCGAAAGGTCTTCGCTCCGCAAAACTCGTGGTTCTTAAATATTCCGAACTACCATAGTGAATGGCCTGATGAGTTTCGAAAGACACCGATATTGCATTCTCTTCGTCGATCGCTCTATCGATGTCGTCCATTATCTGCTCAATTGTCAATGGATTCAAATGATGCACATAAATAACTTCATCATCAGCTAATGGATGATCTCTATGCGCCAAATCGTATCCATTGTCTCTAACAATGATGTAGCGTCGAAAGTCTTTCCAGATTTTACTTCTGTAAAAATCTTGATTGATGTATCGACTAGAACCAAACGTTTCTATTCCGACTTGGCTAGCAAGTTTGCAGTATTCGAAACGTTCTTCGAACGATCTAAGAGTTATCAGATGCGAATATGTTTTAATAATACTCATCTGATTCGTCTTCCTCGCTCTTACCGCTGTAACTCTTCATTGCATTGAGAGCGTTCAAATATAGTTCTTCCGTTCTCTTTGCAGACTGAAGCATCTCGGTCTTCGCGGCCGCCAGCTCGACCTGTTTTTCCAGCAGTTCTTTCTCTAATCGATCCTTAGATGATGCTAACTTGAGGTAATGGCAAATAACTTGAGAAGAAGCCTTGCCTTCGCGTAGCTGCTTCTCTGCCAAATCGACCGCAAGCGCAATTAATTGGTTCTCGCGAGCCTCTGGCGTGAATCCTGGAGCAGCTTTGCGCTTACTTTTATACGCTTCTTCCATAATATCTTGCCATTGTTGCCTCCTTTCGACTAATTTGTACGGAGTTTCGTACCACTTACCAAGACATACACCTAACTTTCGCCGCAACTATGAAGAAATCTTTTAGGACCAAGAAAGGAGAACCATGGGCCGGAGGTGTAGCCCAACGCGCAAACGGCTACGGAGAGGTGTATGCCCTAGTAAATGGTACGAAACGCTTTTTCCAAATATCTCCCCCGGAGAATTTTTGAAG
>Ga0326513_10000148_pt1 | contig 55506 bp, 39 predicted proteins | sample 2_2465_0518_D_FD_203654 | JGI IMG/M metagenome (GOLD analysis project Ga0326513, IMG submission 203654) | Bovine rumen microbial communities from UC Davis, California, United States - 2_2465_0518 | ecosystem: Host-associated > Mammals > Digestive system > Stomach > Rumen | place: USA... | reverse complement strand
GTCTGACTGATTATGAGATAGAGAACAATGGGGCAACGATAAATGTAAAAGATTCTAAAAATAAAGACATTAGCCTCACACGGGTAAAACATGAAGAAGGCGGTGATTATTATTTAGAGATTTATTCACCTCAAAAAGAACTAAAGAAAGCTCAATGAATCGTCAGTTTCGTGAGCGTTTTGAAACAGAATTGCTCAAAACAAAAGCATCGCTCGGCAAAAAAGGAGGAAAGAAAAAATATGAAAAAGTTATCGAACGAGTAGGACGAGCAATACAAAAATATCCCTCAATAGCCAGATATTATGTCATTGAATATGAGCGAGACAAATCAAATGAACAGAATATGCTTGATATTCAATGGCATGTGGCTATTCCTGATAGTATAGATAGCCGAAGTGGAATATATTTTCTGCGAACCAACCGTGAACAGCTTGATGAAAAGACGACATGGGAATATTATAATCTGATTCGTGAGATAGAATGTACTAACCGGCAGCTGAAAACAGATTTGAATTTACGACCGATATACCATCAAAAAGATGAAAGCAGTGATGCTCATTTATATTTAGGACTCCTTGCATATCAGATAGTTAACACGATACGTTATAAACTCAAGCAAACAGGAGAAACATGCTATTGGACAGAGATAAAGCGAAGGATGATGACCCAAAAAGCGGTAACAACAGAGGCAGTTAACGCATTAGGAGAGAAGATTCTGTTGCGATTATGTAGCACACCGACCAAGGTTGCCGATAAAATATATGAACGATTAAAATACAAAAAGATGCCGTTTTATAGATTAAAGATTCCACCCAAAGAAAAAGTTTGTAGTACCCGGTAAAACACTTTCGAAAAGGTAAATACCTGAAAACAATCAGATAACACTAAATAGAAAGCAAAGTTGGGTTAATAGCAAATTAAGTCAGATAAGATACATCAACGATAGACTTAATTTGGGATTGAAAATCGAAATCGTATCTATTTAAAAAACAAGCGGTTTCTCAAATAAGCAAAAAAAGGACGTTGACAAGCAACGCCCCTACGATGATATAAAACGACAATCAATGTAGTGGCGTAACTCGTTTACGTTCAGCAAAAGAATGGACATTGACATAAAAAACGGACGTTGACAAGCAACGCCCCTACGATTATTTCTTTTTACGTTTGAAGATTTTGCCTAATAGATCCCAACCTATTGACATAAAATTGATCTTAGGCAACAATAGCGCTGCCACATTGGAAACAATCGACCCCACATTAGTCCAACGTTTCCAACTATCTGAGATATGATTGATGTCGCGATTGACTTGTTTTTCCTGCTTATAGAGTTGCTTTAACAGAACGGCACGCTGATGGTCGATTTCTTGCCGTGTGCTGATTTCATACATTGGTTTCATGTTGTGGCTCGTTTTGATTGTTAGTTTCGCTTTGTTGTTCTTCGTCGCGCGGTTGCTCAAAAAGTAGTCCGCTGAGAATTTTAACAAAAGGATTGATGAATAATTTTTCTTTGTTCCGATTGAGTACATATAATACTATGAGCAACAATACGCCTAAAATCAGGCAAGCCGCCCATACAGGTATCACATTGCCGAGCGTATTGACCAAAGCGACTGAAAAATAAGCTACTGCACCCATAAATAGGAACATAGCAACAATAGCAAATACAAGAATTCCGAATATCTGCGACAATTTGTCAAGCAGTTCCAAACGTAACAAATCGTATCTGGTTTTCAGATACGATTTGCTATCTTCTAAAAGTTGTTTGTACTGATCCATAAGAAATTATGCCTCTGCAGGTTCTTCCTCTTTATCAGAACCGAATGATTTTGCTTTTTCAACAACTTGATCTACTAATTCCTCAATTTTTTCTTTCGAGAGATTAGGCATTTTTTCTTTCAATAACTCACGGATTTTAGCACGTGTTTCTTCACCACTTTGTGGTGCAAGCAAAAGAGCAGCCACAGCACCTAAAACTGCTCCACCTAATAATGAAAAAAAGTTACGCATAATTGTAATAGTTTATAAGTTAATAAATTCTGACAAGTTGACCTTATCATTCGATGTTTATAATAAGCAAAATATATGCCAAAACAGAAAGCGAGTGTCATTTTGCCAATTCGACAGCCGTTTTGGCAGCCAGACGGGCATTGTTAAGCACAAGTTGTATGTTGGCAGCGAGGCTATCACCGCCGGTAATATCTTTGATTTTAGCAAGCAAGAACGGAGTGCTTTCTTTTCCACGAATACCGAGACGCACGGATTCTGCAACTGCCTCATCGATAGCCTTATTGATAACATCGGCAGGCATTGAGTATTGCTCCGGAATAGGATTGGTTACAAGCATACCACCTTCGAGTCCCATATCGAGTTTAGCACGGAAGGCTGCTGCCAATTCGGCAGGGCTGTCAAGTCGGTAGTCAACCTTAAAGCCGCTATGACGTGTGTAGAACGCAGGCAATTCTTCTGTCTGATAGCCTATTACCGGCACTCCATGCGTTTCGAGATACTCGAGTGTCAGACCGAGGTCAAGAATAGATTTAGCACCGGCGCATATAACCATCACCGGTGTATGTGCTAATTCTTCGAGGTCGGCTGAAATATCCATTGTAGTCTCTGCACCACGATGTACTCCGCCGATACCACCGGTAGCGAATATTTTGATACCAGCCATAGCGGCAATAATCATAGTGGTCGTAACCGTTGTTGCACCATCTTGTCCGCGAGCGACTAAGACAGGAAGGTCACGACGCGAGGCTTTAGTTACCTCATGACCTTTTTTGCCAAGATACTCAATTTCTTCAGGTGTGCAACCTGCCTTGAGTTTGCCGCCTATGATAGCAATAGTAGCCGGTACAGCACCATTATCGCGAATTGTCTGCTCGACCTGAAGGGCTGTCTGCACATTTTGCGGGTAAGGCATACCATGCGAAATAATAGTTGATTCGAGAGCCACTACAGGCTTGCCTTGCTGAAGTGCCTCACGGACTTCATCTGAAATAGAAAGATATTTATTCATGATATAATGTTTAATGTCAGCCATATATAGCTGACGTTTATAATAAGATATTAGCAATATCAGGATTGACAGCCTGCTCGCTGAGCAATGCTGCACGCGCTGCCATAAGACCATATTGGGCTGCTTTCGGGAACATAATGTCTTGAGTATAAGCATGTACCACACCGGCAAGAAAAGCATCGCCTGCACCTGTGGTGTTTTTGACCTCTACAGGCAATGCAGGGAAAAGCATATCGCCATCACTATTAGCACAATACACGCCATCATAGCCTAAAGTAATATAGACATTTTCCACACCTATATCAATCAATTTGCGGGCAGCATCGGAGTAATGCTCGGTCTGAGTAACAACCAAAGCCTCTTTGAGATTGAGTTTGAGCGTATGAAGCCGCGCAGTATGACTATTATTCAGAGCATTGACAATACGCCATGCTTTGGTTGTACTGACAGCATCGACACATATCGGAGCCACACAATTAGCCAACAAATAAGACAATGCGTTTTCTGACAAATTGGTATCGGCAACAATATAATCGGCATTATTCAAATCGCCCAAACGGTGTTCAAGAAATTCCGGCGTGATAAGACTAATAATATCTGTATCAGCCACCGCAGCTATCATATCGCCTTCATGATTATTGATGCAGAGATAAGTTCCTGTACGATTGCTACTTATCTGTTCTGACAATGCGATATCCAAGCCTATAGATTTGCAATGGCTCAATAATAATCCGCCAAAAATATCAGAGCCGAAGAGACTGATAAACCTAACATTATGCCCGAGCAGTCGAAGATTATGGGCTATATTACGTGCCACTCCACCATGTCCAAGAGTAACATGTCCGGGGTTAGAATCATTGGCAATAAAAGAGCCATTCAACGTTGCCGAAATATCGAGGTTAGCTCCCCCGATGACTACTATGTTTTTCATATCATTGGTATTTGATTGCAATCAAGGTTCTGCCTCAAAGCGGCAGACATCAGAATATTCGGAATATTCAGAAAATTCAGAGTATTCGGAATATTCGGAGTATTCGGAAAATTCGGAGTATTCGGAAGACTTTGATAATTTCTAAAATTCGCTGGTAAAGTGGAAACGGATATGTTGGAAATCTTGTTGCGCCATATTCAGCACATATTGAGAATCGGCGAGGAACACATCCCTACCCTCCTTATCGAACGCCATATATTGAGCCTTGCGTTTTTTGAAATTATCAAGTTCGCGCTCATCGTCAGACTCTAACCAGCATGCTTTATAAAGTGATATAGGCTCCCAACGACATTTGGCTTGATATTCATGTTCAAGACGATACTGAATAACCTCAAATTGCAGTTGACCGACAGTGCCGATAATCTTACGTCCGGTAGCCTGATTGATAAAGAGTTGAGCCACACCTTCATCCATAAGTTGGTGAATACCTTTGTCTAATTGTTTTTGCTTCATAGGGTCGGCATTTTCAATATACTTGAACATTTCAGGAGAGAACGAAGGCAGTCCTTTGAAATGCAGCAGTTCACCTGAGGTCAGTGTATCACCGATTTTAAAATTGCCAGTGTCAGGCAGACCAACGATATCGCCTGCATAAGCCTCATCGACAGTTTCTTTTTTCTGCGCCATAAAAGCAGTAGGTGCCGAAAAACGCATATCTTTGCCAAGTCGGACATGATGGTAATAGACATTACGTTCAAAGCGACCAGAACATACTTTGACAAAAGCGATGCAAGAGCGGTGGTTAGGGTCCATATTGGCATGAATCTTAAACACAAAACCGCTAAAATTATCTTCAGTCGGTACAACTTCACGCTCTAAAGCATTGACGGGTCGAGGAGAGGGCGCGATTTCAACGAAACAGTCTAATAATTCCTTGACACCGAAGGTATTGAGTGCCGAACCAAAAAATACAGGTGCAAGATCACCACCTAAATAGTCTGACACTTCAAATTCAGGATACACACCATCAATAAGTTCGAGGTCTTGACGCAACTTATCAGCATCTTGTTTTCCAACATAATCAGTAAGAGTTGCAAAATCGTCATTTAGTGGATCTGACAATCTTATTGACTCGCTAATAGTTTGTTTATTAGGAGTATAGAGGTCGAGAGTCTGTTGGTAGATATTATACACGCCTTTGAATTTAGCGCCTATATTGATAGGCCATGATAGAGGACGAACACTTATTTTCAATTCAGATTCGATTTCGTCTAAAAGGTCGAAAGGGTCTTTACCCTCGCGGTCCATCTTATTGACGAACACCATTACCGGTGTTTTGCGCATTCGGCAGACTTCCATGAGGCGTCGTGTTTGCGTTTCCACACCTTTGGCAGCATCGATAACGATGATAACAGAGTCAACGGCAGTGAGTGTGCGAAACGTATCTTCAGCAAAATCTTGGTGTCCCGGAGTATCGAGAATATTGATTTTGAAATCACGATATTCAAAGCCCATGACGCTTGTGGCGACAGATATTCCACGCTGTTTTTCAATCTCCATCCAGTCGGAGGTTGCTGTTTTGCGAATCTTATTTGATTTGACCGCACCTGCAACATGAATTGCTCCTCCATATAGGAGGAGTTTTTCAGTCAGTGTTGTCTTACCTGCATCAGGGTGCGAGATAATAGCAAACGTGCGACGACGATTTATTTCTTTGTCAAACATGAGTTTTCGGAATTATCTCAAAGTGGCATTGAATTTATCTTCAAACAAGCGTTGCAGGCGTTGCATTACGTTGTCAATCTGTTTGTCTTCAAGTGTTTTATTTTCGTCTTGAAGTATGAACGAGATAGCATACGATTTTTTACCTGGCAGAAGTGCTTTACCTTCATAGACGTCAAAGAGTGTAACTTGCTTGAGCAATTTGCGTTCAGCCTGCATAGCAGCGGTGCGCAAATCACCGAAGCGAACATCCTTATCAACCAAGAGAGCAAGGTCGCGACGCACTTCCGGATATTTAGGCAACTCGCGGAAATTCATCTTGTATCGAGCATTTTGGCGCAATAATTCAGCCCACAAAAGATCGGCATAGAACACCGTTTGATTGATATCAAACTGTTTAGCAACCCTTGTATCAACGATCCCTATATATCCTAATACACGTTTGTCTTGTGCAAGCAGACTGACAGCCTCGCTGAAGAGTGGACTCTCGTATTCAACCATAGTGCACGCATCAAGACTTACGCCAAGACGTTCTAAGATATTATTGACATACGCTCTGAGTTGATAGAACGATGTAGGCTCTGACGGACGGACCCACGACTGAGGTTCTTTATTGCCTGTAAGCCAAAGTCCAAGATGATACTCCTCAGTATAGGCTTTCAGATGATCAGTTTCGATTTCCACTTCGCTTTCGCCTTCATGTACAGCAAACTGACGTTGAGAGAAATGATAGCAATTGCCAAACTCATAAAATCTCAAATCAGATTTACGACGATTGATATTTCGTGCTATCGACTCCAACCCACCGAACAATAATGTCTGACGCATTACACCTAAATCAGCCGATAGAGGATTGAGGAGTTTGACACAAGTGTCAAGACAGTCGCTATAATAAGCCGTTTTAGTAAGCGAGTTGTTGAGAATTTCGTTGAAACCCTGTGCTGTAAGTTGTTCGGAAATAAGACTTTGTACTCTATGACTTTCCGGTTTCACTGCAAATGAAAGATTGGAATGAAGGACTTCCGACAACTCAACATTATTGTAGCCATAAATACGCAATATATCTTCGATAACATCTACATCACGTTGTACGTCAACACGATAAGGAGGAACACGCAGTTGCCATTTCTTGCCATCAAAACTATCAATTTCGACCTCCAATGAGCGTAGGATTTGTTCAATAGTATCTTTGCCTAATTCCTTACCTATAAGACTATTGCATTTTTCAAGACTCAATTCGACACTAAAATGAGGGAACTGACGTGATTGAATATCGGTTATCTCGCTTGAGATTGTTCCGCCAGCCACCTCCTGAATAAGCAAAGCGCAACGTTTGAGCACATATATTGTATTGTTAGGATCCACACCACGCTCATAGCGGAACGAGGCATCGGTGTTAAGTCCATGACGACGAGCCGTTTCCCTAATGCTAACGGGGTCGAAATATGCTGATTCGAGGAATACATTTTTTGTTTGCTCCGTAACACCTGAATCCAAACCGCCAAATACACCTGCAATACACATTGGCTGTTGGGCATTGCATATCATCAAATCTTTGGCATTAAGTTTACGCTCTACGCCATCGAGGGTTGTAAACAGAGTGTCTTGCGCGACATTTTTGACAATGATTTTTTTGCCTTCAATCTTATCGGCATCAAATCCGTGTAATGCTTGTCCTTGCTCAAAAAGTACAAAGTGAGTAGCATCTACAACATTATTGATTGGTCGCAGACCAATAGTGCGCAATGCGTCTTGCAGCCATTGTGGTGATTCTTTAACAGTTACTCCACTGATGGTCAGACCTGAATAACGAGGACACGATGCGGTATTTTCAACCTCAACATCAATCTGATAATCATGGTTGTCAACCTTGAAATCATCAACGCTCGGCTTACGAAGTTCAATAGGCATATTATGACTATTGTAATAAGCAGCGAGGTCGCGTGCTACACCAAAGTGTGAGGCTCCATCACTTCTGTTTGGGGTAATATCGACCTCAATAACATAGTCGCTTTCAACTCCAAAATACTCAGCGGCAGGCATACCAACCGGTGTATCTGGTGGCAAGACCATAATGCCGTCATGGCTTGTACCGACACCTATTTCATCTTCGGCGCATATCATGCCAAATGATTCAACACCACGTATTTTGGATTTTTTGATAGTAAACGAGTCGTCACCACTATAAAGGACAGTTCCAAGAGTGGCAACAATAACTTTCTGTCCGGCAGCCACATTAGGTGCACCACATACTATTTGCAAAGGTTCGGCATCAGGTGCAACACGTGTTGTAGTGATATGTAAGTGATCGGAATTAGGATGTTCTTCGCATGTTAGCACCTCTCCAACCACAAGTCCTTTGAGTCCGCCACGGATTGTCTGCACTTCTTCAACCGTTCCGACCTCAAGTCCTATCGAGGTCAGTATCCGAGCCACTTCGTTGGCATCGTCTGTTAAATCAAGATAGCGTTTAAGCCATTTATAAGATATATTCATAATTTAAGTAATTAGTCGTTTATTAGTCGTTAGATGTTAGATTTGAGATGTTAGATTTGAGGTGCAAAGTTACTGCTTTTTTGGTATTTAAGCAAATAAAAGGTGGCTTTTAGGCTGATAATTCGTTTTTTCTGTCAATTCGTCGGACTATAAGAATTGATATTTCGTACAATAGGTATATAGGCATTGCCACAAGCAGAAGTGTAAAGGGGTCACCTGTCGGTGTGATAAATGCAGCAACAATAAGTATTGCCACCACAAAATGGCGGCGATAATACTTCAACATTTTGGCATTGACGATACCCAATCTCCCCATCATAGCACATAAGATTGGCAACTCAAACATAAGTCCGAGCATTAGGCTCAGCATCAGAAACATATTGATATATGAGTTGAGGTCAATCATATTTACCACTTCGCTACTAACCTGATAATTGCCTAAAAAAAAGACCGAAAAGGGAAATATGATAAGATAATTGATCGTAACTCCAAGCAAAAAAAGCATATATCCACTTATCGTGGTACGCAGCACCGCCGCTTTTTCTTGCTTATACAATGCAGGACTGATAAAACCGAATAGGACATACAATACATAGGGACAAGCACATAGAAAACCGACATAAAGAGATACTCTGAGATGCACAAGAAACTGATTGGCAATGCCGGTATTGATAATTGCGATATCACTTATTTGGCTGCCAGATGAAAATAGATTATGATTAGTAATCAGTCGACTTAGAAGTTGGAAAGTAATGAAATCGGCTTTATGCGGTGCCATAATAAGAGCAAAGACCTGACTACGCAAAAAAAATGCCGCAACACCACATATTACGACAGCAAGAATAATGCGTATAAGACATTTACGCAATTCTTCAAGATGATCCCAAAAAGTTTCTGACATAGAGTCTATGACTTCAACTTGTCGTCGGGCTTGACATTGTCGGACTCGTCATTAGCATCCATGCCCTCTTTCAATCCATCTTTGAAAGAGCGAACCCCTTTGCCCATATTTTTCATCAATTCAGGAATTTTTTTAGCACCAAAAAGCAATAATACTACAAGTAAAATTACTACTATTTCCATCCAACCTAAACTCATAATGATATGATTTTTTAATTAAAGTTTTACATACATTTATGTGCAAAGCATTATCGGGAATATACAGCGTTAGCCGTTCAATGTTAATAGAATAGAATAGTATTGTTCTATCTTTCCAATAATATTCTGATTTTTCGGGGCGTTCGATGCCCCCGAAAAATCAAAAACAAACGATGATGGGATTGTTCATAAATTCTATTAACATGAAACCGCTACGCGGTTTTTGACCCTTTAATCTAACTTAAACAAGCCTCGCTCCTGATAATGCGATACATTGTAACACTTGCGAAACTTGATTTAAATTATTCTGCAAAATTAGTGCAAGTTTTGCAAACAACCAAAAAAACGGATAAAAAAAGCAGTTCCAAGCATTGAGTTAGGAACTGCTATAAATATCAATATGTCAGAACATCTACTTCAGAAGTAATGACGCTATTTGATTGAAGATATTATTTTTTGCGTTTAGGCGATTTGCGCTGACGTTTTGTCATGCTACTATAAGCAACGATGAAAATAATCAGCAATACGACAACGACGATAACTACAATAATAGTTGGGTTGAGATTATCGCCTTTGACGCGCGTCCACATTTCCAACAATGCTTCTGTATGCTCGGCAGCATCGTGCATCAAAGCACTACGATTGATAACTGCTATGTCAGGATACATAACATGATTGATAGGCACTGCGTGAGCATCAATAGTACTATCACCGGCAAAGAAATAACTCAAGTCTTGAGGCTCGCACTCTTCGTCAATCATACCTTTGATCACTTCCGGTACACCGATTACCGACACATAACCGATTTCGTCCATATTGAGCAACGCATTTTGTGCCATACACATATAGTTGATCCAATATGATGCAGCCTTCACATTTTTAGCATATATCGGAATACACCATCCATCAAACCAGACGTTGGTACCTTCTTTAGGCACAACATAATCAAGAGTGATACCTGCTTCGGCTGCCTCGTCGATAGCCCACTGAGCATCACCGCTCCAACTCAAGTTCATCCATGCTTTGCCTTTGGTCATCTCTTCTTTACCGAAATCAACTTCCCAGCCTGCGACATTTTCTTTGGCTTGTTTGAGCACATTTTCAACTGCCTTGATACGCTCAGTAGTAATATTTTGCACGAGGTCTTGGCGCGATACTTTACCTGCCAAAATATCATCGTAATAAGCATACAGAACTAAAACACTATAGACATCACGGAAAGCATCTTTCATGAAAATATGACCTTTGAATTTGCTATCCGTAATGCATCCCCATGATTCTAAGTCATCGGCACTTACATATTGAGGGTTATAGAGAAAACCTGTCGTTCCCCACATATAACCTACCGTATAATCGCTGACTTTAAGTTCAGCGTTAGGTGCCATCTTTTGGAACTGACTAACAACGAAAGGAGAAACATTACCTAAATAATTAGGTGTTGCACCAAAATTAGTGTCAATCTTTTGCAAGAGGTTCTCCTTCAACATCCTTTCAATGATGTATTCCGACGGACAAATAACATCATAATCCTCTTTGCCGACTTCAATCTCGGTCAGCATATTCTCATTGATGTCGAAAGTGTTGTAGATAATTTCAATCTTTTCACCTGTTTGCTCTTCATACCATTTTGGGAAAGATTCTAACACTTCAGGGCTAATATAGTCAGCCCAATTATACACCTTGAGTGTGTGTTCGCGGTCAGCCGCAAAAGATGTCAGACAGATACTGACAATGGCAAGTGCCACAAGAAAAGTTTTTTTCATTTTTTTGTTTTTTTAGCCGCCCGTATATTGATAATGACAAGCATCACCAATATGACGAGAAATATAATTGAAAATAATGGTCGTAGTTCGGGTGTCAGACCGCCTTTTCGAGCGTCGGCATAAATAAAAGTAGAGAGCGTTTCTATACCGCCACTACCTTTAGTGAAATATGTAACACCGAAATCATCGATCGAAAGGGTTATAGAAAGAATGAATCCTGAGAGCATGCCCGGTAACAACTCAGGCACAAGGACTTTGCGCAGAGCCTGAAAAGGTGTAGCACCAAGGTCGAGCGCAGCCTCATAGATATTTGGATTCATTTTAGTCAGTCGCGGCATGACCGACAGGACGACGTAAGGTGTGCAGAACACTATATGCGCGATAATAATGGTGGTCATACCACGCGTTATGCCTAATGCCACAAAAAGCAGAAACAACGACACGCCGGTGATAATATCAGGATTGATCATAGGTATGTTGTTGACAAAAAGCAACACATTGCGCTCGCGCTGGCGCATATTATAGATACCTATTGCAGCCAAGGTGCCTAAAATGGTAGCACAGACAGCAGCCACAAGAGCAATAATTACAGTATTGATAATGGCATTATTCAACCCTATACCTGAATGACCGGTGAAGAGATTTCGATAGAGTTCGAAGGAAAATCCCGTCCAATTGCCAAGCACTTTGCTCTTCGTGAATGAAAAAACGATAATCATTATTATCGGGGCATATAGAACGACTATCAATAACCACAAATAGATTTGCGATACGACATTTTTTGCTTTCATACTATACCTCCTTCCCTTGCATTATCGCTACCATTGCCTATAAGACTGGTCAGTCCGATGATTACTAACATAATAAGTGACAGAGCCGCACCGTAATTAAGCATTGTACCACTATTGATACTCTCCTGAATAGTCGTACCGAAAAGGTGGATATTATTTTTGGTCAGGATTTCACTTATGGCAAAAGTGCTGACGGTAGGCATAAAGACCATGATAATCCCACTATAGATGCCGGGGAGCGAAAGCGGAAGTGTAACCTTAATAAACACTTGCGCCGGTGTGGCACCAAGGTCGCGCGCGGCTTCGAGTAATGAATTATCGAGTTTTTGTATTGTGTTATAGATAGGATAAATCATAAATGGCAAGAAGTCGTAAGTCAGACCAAAAAGTAATGCACCCTCACGCAATGGCAGTCCGAACATGGAAAAGAGTTCGGCAGTAGCAATCGTACGAAGCAAGAAATTGACCCACATAGGAAGTATGAACAACACTGCCATCAATTTAGGCGTATTGAAATCAGCACTCGCCATTATATAAGCAGCAGGATAGCCTAACAAGATACATATCAGAGTAGTAATAATGGCTATTCCAATGGAATAAATGAAACGATTGATATCCGTACTTGTAGTAAAGAATTTGGCAAAATTATGCAAGGTTATCGAACCTGTTGAGTCATGAAACGCATATATAATAATCATTATGAGCGGCAAAATGACGAAAAGCACTAAAAAGAGTGCATAGGGCCATGCCCACGAACGTCGACTACTCAATAAGGATGATAGTTTACTCATTGTTGAATATTTGATTTAATCACTTAACATTTTACTATTGATTCACTACCGAAGATATAGCTTTTGCAAGTTGGTCAGGACAAGATGTTGATTTATAACCACAAGGAATACCTTGCAATCGCTTGATAACCTCTTGAGCCGACATACCTTCGACAAGTTGAGAAATACCAACCGTATTGCCGGCACAGCCGCCTATAAATTGCACATTATGAAGACACTGATGCTCGTCTAATTCAAAAATGATGCCTTGCGAACATGTCCCTTGCGTTTGGTAAGTATATCGTTTCATTGCAATGCTGATAATAAAATTGATTCAGGAGCAATGCGAATACCTACACGATCGCCATTATCCCACACATCTGTGGTATAGACCTGAAGATCATTGCCTTTGTCAGTACGAATTGTGAGATTATAGTGATTGCCCTTAAACAATATGAAATGGACCTCACCAGAAAGTGTACCTTCATCCTCATAATCTTGCAAGTCAATCTCTATGAATGGAACTCTGACGCATACTTTATCGCCAACAGAAAATGGTGCTAACTGTTCTTCAGTCACTTCCCATTCGGCATCAAGGAAATAGACCTTACCATTTTTGAGGATTTCGCCTTCAAAATAGTTATAGATGTAATGTTCCTTGCGCATAACCTGAATATCTTCTGGCTTAACCAACATGCCTACTTTTGTACCAGCCTTAAACTCATGATAGTCCTGAACCATAAACTCATAGCCATCATCTGTCAGTACCATCATCTCATAGTGGACGCCTTTGAATATACAACTCTCAACAGTACCATACCACTTTGTGAAATTACCCTTTGGTACACGGTCGTCGGGGTCATAATCGGCTTGGTCGGCTGATATAGAACCTTCTATATTCCATATATATATATCTTCGGGACGTATAACAATATCGACAGGCGCATTTTCTCCAAATCCTTCATCAATGCAATCAAACTCTCTATTACAGAATTTAACTCGTCGGTCTTTAATCATAGTGGCACTTAGGATATTGCTTTCGCCAATAAAATCAGCAACGAAGCAATTTTGTGGTTCATTATATATATCCGTAGGTGTACCGATTTGCTGAATCTTACCTTCGTTCATTACTACAACACGGTCGGAGAGTGTCAGGGCTTCTTCTTGGTCGTGAGTAACATAGAGGAAAGTGATGCCTAATTTCTTATGCATCTCTTTGAGTTCAAGTTGCATATCTTTACGCATCTTAAGGTCAAGAGCGGCAAGCGGTTCGTCAAGCAAAAGGACTTCGGGTTCATTGATGATAGCCCTTGCGATGGCAACGCGCTGCTGCTGTCCGCCGGACAAGGAATCGACATCACGATACTCATAGTCTGTCAGACCGACTGTTTTCAGAGCCGACTTGACTTTTTTCTCAATAATGTCATCATCAATCTTACGTAATTTCAGACCGAAAGCCACATTATCATATACATTAAGATGCGGGAAAAGGGCATATTTTTGGAAAACGGTGTTGACCGGACGTTTGTTGGGAGGAGTTTGCGTAACGTCCATACCATTGAGCAGGATATCGCCAGAGGATGCGACTTGAAATCCTGCAATACATCGCAAGAGGGTTGTCTTACCACAACCAGAGGGACCAAGGATTGTTACAAACTCGCCTTTCTCAACTGAAAGGCATACATCTGATAAGGCAAACTTGCCATCGCCAAATTGCTTTGACACATGATTGACCTCAATAATGAATTCGTTGTTGTTCATTAACGGCAAAAATTTCTCTATGGAACAGTAAAAGTAAAAATCATAAGTAAATAAAAAACGACATCCGCTCATCTAATAGCTTCACGTTGCACCCCGGTTAGTCGCAAGCGACTAATGAAATACGGACTATAAAACTGTTAGACGAGCGGATGTCGTCTGGTTTGCGGACTTGCGTCCAATTTTTTGTCATTAAGTGGTCCCACTTGGGCTTGAACCAAGGACCCCCTGATTATGAGTCAGATGCTCTAACCAACTGAGCTATGGGACCAAAGAGAAACGTCTTTTCTCTTTTCGGACTGCAAAATTAGTATATTTTTTAATAGCCACCAAATTTTGAGATAAAAAAGTAAAAAAAAATATCTGAATATTCTGAATAATCTGAATACTCCGAATACTCCGGATCTCAATGTTAAGATATATTAATAAATTGGCTATAATAAAAAAAAGACTTAATTTTGCGCCCGAATTGTTATAATACAGTTATTTTTCATAGTTAAGGTTTAGGTTTATGGCGACGAGTGGCTGTGAAGTTGCTCGTTGTATTTTTTACTTTGAGAAAAAAAACTATTCTGAAAAATGAAAAAACAAAAAACAAAACATATTACGACTGAATCTGTTGAAACCGAATCAGCCGAGATAAAAATAGATAATATAGCCGACGAGTCGCCGATAAATATCGACATGGAAAATATCCGTGAAGGCATCATTTGGAGCGAGATATTGACTCGTAAATACTGACTTTTTTTGGTCTATTGATTTTACTGTTCAGACAGTTAGTGCAAGAGATTGCAAACTGTTTGTTTGTGTGTATGTGCAATATAGTGAATAATAATTTAAATAAATTACAATATTATGGCAATAACTTATGTAACAGCCGAAGGGCTGAAAAAGATGAACGAAGAGTTGACCTACCTTGAAACAGTCGAACGTCCTCAGATTATTCGGGCTATTGGTGAGGCTCGCGACAAAGGCGATTTAAGTGAGAACGCCGAATACGATGCTGCCAAAGAAGCTCAAGGCGTATTGGAAACACGCATAGCAATCTTGAAATCCAAGATAGCCGACGCTCGCATCATAGATGAGAGCCGAATAAACGCTGACGAGGTTCAGATTTTGACAAAAGTAAAAATCAAGAATGTCAAAAACGGTGCTATTATGAATTACACCATAGTGCCTGAAGGTGAGGCTAACCTAAAAGAGGGCAAATTATCGATTAGCACACCGGTGGCAAAAGGGTTACTGAACAAAAAAGTAGGCGACAAAGCCCTCATACAAACACCTGCCGGACAGATGGAGTTTGAAATTCTTGACATTAGTTTATAACATTATGACTATATTCACTAAAATAATAAAAGGCGAAATACCCTCATATAAGATTGCGGAAGACGAGCATTTTTACGCTTTTCTTGACATCAATCCGCTTAAGAAGGGACACACATTAGTAATTCCTAAATTGCCGGAACCGGAAGCCGACTATATATTTGCTTTAGACGACAAAACAGTAGCCGACATGATGGTATTTGCCAAACGTGTTGCCTTGGCGATTGAAAAATCAGTTCCATGCAAACGTGTTGGCGTGGCTGTTTTAGGTATGGAAGTACCACACGTACACATTCATTTGATTCCATTAGAAAAGGAAACAGATATGTTGTTCACCAACCCAAAGTTACAACTATCTGCCGACGAGATGGCACAAATAGCACAGTCAATAGCCTCTAACTTTAAATAACAGCGCAATGAAAATAGTTAAAACTATTGATGCTCTGCGCACCGTAGTGGCAGAGTACAAAAAAGCCGGCAAGACAATAGGTTTTGTTCCTACCATGGGCGCACTGCATGAAGGACATGCCTCGTTAGTTCGCAGGGCGGTAAAAGAAAATGATGTAACAGGAGTGAGCGTGTTTGTTAATCCGACACAATTCAACAACAAAGAGGACCTTGCCAAATATCCACGTAACATTGAAAAAGATGCTCAATTATTAGAAAGCATTGGTGTTGACTTCGTATTTGCTCCAAGTCCTGAAGATGTCTATACCGAGGACGAGATGAACACCACTTTTGAATTTGATTTTGGCGGTTTGGACAAAGTCATGGAAGGCAAGTATCGTCCGGGACACTTCAATGGCGTAGTACAAATAGTCAGCAAACTATTCGACTATGTTAAGCCTGACAGAGCCTATTTCGGCGAAAAAGATTTCCAACAACTTGCCATCATTCATCGCATGGTAAAAGTGATGAATATACCCGTTGAGGTTGTTGATTGTCCTATTGTGCGCGAACAATCAGGTCTTGCTCTTTCGAGCCGCAACGAGCGATTGTCGGAGTCAGAGAAACAGACTGCCGTCAATATATCACGCATATTGTTTGAAAGCAAAAGTCTGACAACCGACCATAGCGTAAAAGAAGTTGAAGATTGGGTTGTTAACAAAATCAACTCTATCGATGGACTTGAAGTTGAATACTACCAGATAGTTGATTGTCAGACACTTCAACCGGTTACCGATTGGAACAATGCAATAGGTTGCGTAACCGTTTATTGCGGACCGGTCAGACTAATTGACAATATCAAGTACTGATGACTTGCGTTGTTGATAAATATATTCCTTTCATTCAAGGTCGATTGGAAAAAGTGTTCGACCATGTTGAATATCTCGATCCTGCTCAAATAACCAACGCTCAACTATCGGATGCTGACGCTCTGATTATACGTACTCGCACGCAATGCAATCAGTCATTACTTCACAACACGTCAGTGCGTTTTATTGGCACTGCGACTATTGGTACTGACCATATCGACTTCGACTATTGCAGCAAACATGGTATAACGGCAGTCAGTGCGCCGGGGTGCAACGCTCGCGGAGTAGCGCAGTACGTAGAATCAGCCATCAGCGCATTAAACCTTGCTGACAAATTTAGCAACCGCATACCAACAATAGGTATAGTCGGTGTTGGACATGTAGGTCGTTTAGTAGAGCAAATGGCTAAACGTTTAGGGTTCAGCACCATGCTTTACGACCCTCCACGCCAACGTGCTGAAGGAGGAAACTATTGGGTTAGAGATATATCAGATATTGCTCATAACGCCGACATCATAACATTTCATGTTCCGCTTACGATGACAGAACAAGATAAGACTTACCATCTTGCAGATGAATCATTCATTGAGCAATGTAAAAAAGATGCCGTCATTATCAACGCTGCACGTGGTGGAATAGTAGATGAACAAGCACTGATAAAACATGCCGAACGACGTTCAATAGTCATCGACACTTGGGAAAATGAGCCGCACATTAACACAGTATTGCTCGACATCGCTAAAATAAGTACACCTCATATTGCAGGTTACACAAAAGAGGGAAAACGCAATGCCACACGCATGATATTGGAAAAATTATCCGATTATCTTGGTAAGGATATTGATGTGTCAGATTTACTCACTAACACCGAACCTTTGCCAACATACGATATCATGCAAGACGACAAATTATTGCGCACTTCGCCACATGATTTTGAACATCTGCGTCAGACATACACATTAAGATAAATATAAAACAATAAATAACAATGGCTTATCAAAAACTAACCAAACGGAGTGAAGACTACTCCAAGTGGTACAACGAATTAGTTGTACGTGCCGACCTTGCCGAGCAATCGGCTGTGCGTGGCTGCATGGTTATCAAACCTTACGGCTATGCAATATGGGAAAAAATGCAGGCTGAACTCGACCGCCGTTTCAAAGAGTCAGGTGTGAAGAATGCTTATTTCCCACTTTTTATTCCTAAATCATATCTCTGCCGCGAGGCAGAACATGTTGAGGGCTTTGCCAAAGAGTGCGCAGTAGTAACACACTATCGTCTGAAAAACGACCCTGATGGAAAAGGTGTAGTAGTGGATCCGGATGCAAAATTGGAAGAAGAACTCATAGTACGTCCGACTTCGGAAACAATCATTTGGAGTACGTACAAGAATTGGATTTCGTCTTATCGCGACCTGCCTATTCTTTGCAATCAATGGGCTAATGTGGTACGTTGGGAAATGCGTACACGTCTGTTCCTTCGCACGGCAGAGTTCCTGTGGCAAGAAGGACATACTGCTCATGCTACGTATGAAGAGGCTATCGCTAAAGCCGAGGAGATGCTTCACGTATATGCCGACTTTGCCGAGAACGTGATGGCAGTGCCTGTTATTCAAGGTGTTAAATCAGCCAACGAGCGCTTTGCCGGTGCAATAGAAACATTCTGTATAGAGGCTATGATGCAGGACGGTAAGGCTCTGCAAGCCGGTACAAGCCACTTTTTAGGACAGAATTTTGCCAAGGCTTTTGATGTTCAGTATCTGACAAAAGAGAACAAACAGGAGTATGTATGGGCAACATCATGGGGTGTTTCGACACGTCTGATGGGCGCGTTGATTATGGCTCACTCCGATGATAACGGTCTTGTATTGCCACCGGCTTTGGCACCATATCAAGTAGTGATAGTTCCGATTTTCAAGAACGAGGAACAGAAAGCCGCTCTTGATGCAAAGATACTGCCGCTCGTTGATAATCTGAAAAAGATGGGTGTGTCAGTATTGCTCGATGATGCCGAAAATCAGACACCCGGCTGGAAATTTGCAGAATATGAGTTGAAAGGCGTACCTGTACGTTTGGCATTAGGCATGCGCGACCTTGAGAACGGTACAGTAGAAGTTGTTCGTCGCGACACGCTTGAAAAGCAGTCGCTGCCTTTTGAGGGTATAGAACAAGTAGTTAAGACTATGCTTGACGATATTCAGAAAAACATTTTCCAAAAGGCTCTTGACTATCGTGCTTCAAAGACACGCACATGCGATAGTTATGAAGAGTTCAAGGAAGAAATAAAGAAAGGCGGTTTCCTGCTTTGCCACTGGGATGGCACGCCCGAAACAGAGGAAAAAATCAAGGAGGAAACCAAAGCTACAATACGATGCATACCGTTCGATGGCGACAAGACCCCTGGCAAGTGCATGGTTACCGGCAAACCATCGAAACAGCGTGTGGTATTCGCGATTTCGTATTGATTTCCGACAGACTAATCATTGCAAAAAAATGAGGACACTTTTACGTGTCCTTATTTTTTATTAAGCCACATTTCAAGGAACTTGTCATATAGTTGATATACTCCGAAATCGTTAGTTACCAATCCTTTGTCTAATAGTGCAGGAACTGCCGATTTAACAGAACTTGCTGACAATAGTCCATATTGGCGAATAAATTTGCCGGATGTCAAGTTTGTGGCTTTACCGGCTTTGGCAATTGTTTTTAGAACAAGTGATTGTTTTTCAGGAAGTTGATACATCAAATCTTCGTAAATCAAAGATGCTGATGTTCGTAGCAATGCCGGATTAGGTTGGTTTGCCTAATCTACGTGGGGAAATTATAGCAACATTATTATTGTTGGTCAGCAGCCTGATAATGTCTGCTGTTTCTTGCCTTCGGTCACAAAAAAACTCTTCACCTTGATAACCGGTGGTTACAAACGGATTGGTTAAAATTGCAGTCATAAAATCAGAATTTGTAATTGATTTTGCAAAGTTAGTATATTTTTCCATAAAATGGAAATCATTTTATGGAAAAATTTTTTTTGATGTATTCCCACGGATTTGATGGATTTTAGTTTCCCACGGATTTTTGATTTCCCACAGATTGAACGGATTTTGACGGTTAAGCACGGATTTTCAAGTTCAAACTCTACTTTGCATGCAGACGGAAACGGCAAAAAAGTTTTTTTCATTGGTTCAATATCATAGCAACCGGTATGTTAGTAGCATATCCTGCCGAAAAATATTTGCGTAATTCAAATATAAAAACTAATTTTGAAAAAAAATAATAGCCATTATTATAATTGCTATTATTTTTAGTAATTAACTTAATTATAATCTGTTATGGAGTTTGTTGGTCGAGAAAAAGAATTGCAAAAAGCTGATAAACTCAGGTCAAAATTATTGCGTTACAAGAAAGAATTTCGCGCATTATCAATTTACGACATGTAATGGGTTAGTCCGATTTTTTTACAAAATTTGCATAAGTTGCAGATATATAGAACATTGCGACCTATAAGGTCATCAACCTGTGTGTCAAGTAGATGGCATAGATAAGCAGCATCAAGAGTCCGCCCCACCAGCGAATTTTCTTTTCTTTATCGACAGCCACAAACACAAGCACCATGACTGACCCTAATGCTGTAACAAGCGCATCGAAAATAAGACCATCGTAGGCAGGCAGAGGTGTGATGACGGCACTTGTGCCGAGCACGAAAAAGACATTGAATATATTTGAACCTAATACATTACCCAAAGCGAGGTCGGTATTCTTTTTAGTTGCTGCCACAACAGATGTTACCAATTCAGGCAACGACGTGCCAAGGGCAACGATAGTCAGTCCGATAATAGCATCGCTAACTCCAAAACTTCGTGCTAAGGCTGATGCGCCATCGACGATTGAATCACCACCTACAATAAGACACACTAATCCTATAAGTGTCAGTAATACGGCTTGCCATACGGGCATAGGTGGTAATTGCGTATCATTATCATTTGTGGCAGCATTATCTTTGGCATGTTTTAAGTTCCATATCAAAAATATTATGAATATAGCGAGCAAAATGATACCTTCAAACCTACTGATTGCGTCTGACTGACCAATAGTTGCAAAGGCAAGTACCAAAAGTGCAGCACCTGCTCCAAGCCATATATTGGTGTCGCGCAGACCTTTTTGAGCCGCAACCGGACATACAAGAGCCGTACAACCGAGGATAATCAAGATATTGATCATATTTGAACCAAGGATATTGGTCAATGCCAGATCGGTATTGCCCTTGATAGCCGAGAACATATTAACAGCAAATTCCGGCATGGAAGTGCCAAAGGCAACTATTGTAAGTCCGATAATAAGATTAGACACTCCCCAGCGTCGTGCCAAATCAGATGCACCTACCACAAGCCAATCGGCTCCTTTAACCAAGAGTACACAACCAATGACAATAAACAGCAGTTGCCCCCAGAGATGCTGCATAAGCGGTTCTATAAGCAAATCAATACATTCCATTATATAAAAGAATTGAACATTCAGCCGCTAAAGCGGCTTGCTGCCAAATAATATTCGGCACAATTAACAAAACTCGAATCTAAATTACGACAAAAAAGTGTAACCTGTCTTTCTACTTTCTACTAAAAGTCTTTTTACTAATCACTTACACATTAAAGCGGAAGTGCATTATATCGCCATCCTGAACGACATAGTCTTTGCCCTCAATGCTCAGTTTGCCGGCATCTCGGCATGCTGCTTCTGAACCTAACTGGTCAAAATCCTGATACTTAATCACTTCGGCACGTATAAAGCCACGTTCAAAATCTGTATGTATGACTCCGGCACATTGCGGTGCTTTCATGCCCTCAACGAATGTCCATGCTCGAACTTCATCGCTACCGGCAGTAAGGAAGGTACGCAATCGCAAGAGATGATAAGCAGACTTAATCAGTCGCGATACACCGGATTCCGTAAGCCCTATTTCTTCGAGAAACATTTGACGCTCTTCGTAGGTTTCCAATTCGGCAATCTCCGATTCTATTTTAGCGGCCACCACAAGAACTTCAGCATTTTCATTCTTAACCGCCTCACGCACTTCGTCAACATAATGATTACCACTGACGGCAGAAGCCTCATCGACATTACATACATAAAGAACAGGCTTATTAGTTAGCAAAAATAAGTCATGAGCCACCTGCTCTTCTTCTTTGTTTTGCAGTTCGACGGCACGAGCGGCTATACCACGTTCGAGAGCCTCTTTGTAGCGTTCGAGCACGGCAACGGCTATCTTGGCTTGCTTATCCTGACCTGCACCGGCTTTTTTGCGAGTCTTGTCGAGTTGTGAAGTTATTGTTTCAAGGTCTTTGATAAGTAATTCGGCATCTATAATCTCTTTGTCGCGTATAGGATTGACCGAACCATCGACATGAGTAACATTATCGTCGTCGAAACAGCGTAAGACATGAATAATAGCATCTGTTTCACGTATGTTAGCAAGAAATTTATTACCTAATCCTTCACCTTTGCTGGCACCTTTGACCAAACCGGCTATATCAACGATTTCAACCGTGGCAGGAATAATACCACGTTCGGGATGACAGAGTTCAGCAAGACGATTCAATCGCTCGTCTGGAACAGATATTTTACCTACATTGGGTTCGATTGTACAGAAAGGGAAATTGGCTGACTGAGCCTTAGTGTTGGAAAGACAATTGAAGAGGGTTGATTTGCCTACATTAGGCAATCCCACTATTCCACATTGTAATGACATAAAATCTATTGTTATATATTTCGATATGCAAAATTACTGCTTTTTCGGCAATTACGCAAACTTTCAACGTTGTAAAAAAAGAGTGGAACGATATGCTCCACTCTTTTCAGAATTTATATAGACTTAAATAGTAAGTTTGAAAGTCTGATTGCCCACTTTAATCAGATATACACCGCGTATTGCAGGCATCTGAACTTGCATTATTTCGGAGGTTACATTCAACGACTTAATCAACTTACCTGTCATATCGTAGATACCGCCGTCAATCGGCTCACCGGTGAAATTGGTGATAACAATATCGTTGTCGCTGACGAAAGCATTGATAAGACTACCAGACTCAAGTTCTATATCGGTAGCGATATCGGTGCGCTGAACAATGCTGAAACGCGATGTGATATTAGCGTTAGAGGAATAGAATGAATATATGGTAGTATCTTGCAGTGGTATGGTTACATTCAGTTCCATATCTTTGAGCATGAGACCTTGCTCAGGTGTGGTAATGATGAGGTCATAGAATTCGTCAGCACCAGCACGGAAACTTAATGTGGTTCCCAGCAGTTGAGGTTGAGCGGAGATATGCATTCTGCCGCTTTGAGTATTGACAGCAAGATACGGAACACCTTGTGCTATACTTACAAGTTTTCTGCCATCCCAACCATTATCGAAACCATTGGTGAACTCATCTTTTCCTGTGAGAATATACAGACGGTCGCCTGCTGTTTCGCCCACCAATGTTACAGTAGTAACGTTGACCTCTTGTTGTTTTTGGCGAGCCGGAGCAAAGCGCGGCGATGTAACTTTAGTCTTTTGATTGAGATTCTGCACTGCCTTTGCATAGTCGATAGTCATTGTAGCAGCAGCACCCGGAGTGTTGGCTTTCACGAAGAATCCTTGCATAGGTGCGATAGTTGAAGGTCCGGCGTATGCAGAGGCAAAGACAGGCATTGAATAATATTGTCCCGGCATCGCTGTAGCCGAAGAGCCTTCAGTATTCACAACAGTCTGTTTGTAGTTCTTAGCCCATGTTACAGAGTCGCCGGTAGCAAATACATAGACTGCCATTTCGACATCACCGGTAAACTCAAGTCCTCCTTCAGCACCCACATAGATAGGCGAAGTCCATGAGTTAGCAAAGATATTATAGCCATACGGTGGCAACGTACAATCAAGGTCGAAAGTCATATTCTTTGTCGGGTTGAGCGTACCTGTATGATAGTTATAATAGCCGCCAGGATTTAACGCTTGCGTAAACGCATAGCCCACAAAAGGCGATGGAGGTGTGCCTGTACGCGGATCGGAATTCTGCAGTTGAGTCCAGTTATTCTTACTCTCTGACCACTCCTCTATATAGCCATTGTAGAACATGGTGAGGAATGATGGTGAGTCGCTAAACGGAGTTCCGATATATTGCCAATCTGCCTTTTTATTGGCTTTATCATAATAGGCTTTGAAATAGTAACCAACGGCAGCCTGCGGCATTTCACTATCGCTATTGATAAATGATAGTGCACCAACATTGCTTTCGTCACTAAAGAGATATAGGTCGCAACGCAAAATTTTATTTATTCCATCAGTTTCAACTGTTATAGGTTGTTGTGTACCAAACTTATCGCCATCGCCCTCAAACTTCATAAGTTTCTCGGCTATCGTGAGAGCACCGGTAGGTTGGATAACTAATTTACCTTTGGCATTGACTGTTATATCACCACTCTTAGCAGTACCATTAGCGAGACGAACACGCTGTGCTACACAATTATCAACATCTACCACACATGAGTCAATAATCACTACACGACTTTCGATTGTCGGAACGAGATTGGTCTTGCCCATTGGATGATAGGCTGTTGACTCTGTTGAATACGACCAGTTGTTAGGATTAGCCCAACGATTGTCGTTATCATCATTGGTGAATACAAAATACGGGTTACTTGCACTGACGGTCTTTGAAGTTGAGCAGCCATTAGCGTTGGTATAAGTCAGAGTTACCCTTGTATAATTGCCTGCAAGAGGAGTGAAGATATACTTACCGTCAACATAGTCAACCGTTGCGCTCTTGCAAGGCTCGTCATTGCAGCTTTCGTCATTGCAAGTTATCGTCCATGTTCCGCCATAAGCAACAGGAATCAACTCATCAGTCATACCTTTATAATATGCTGTACGACCGAGTGCAAGGTTAAAGGCTGTGCCATCACCTGCTATTTTAGCCGATTGGTTATCTTGCGTTACGCCACCACGAATAATTGAGCATACAACATTACGTTCTTCAGTGGTTGTAAGAACGCTCACGCTATTGGTTGTACCGGCATCAACGCCTGCCACCTTCCATAGATATGAATAGCCTGAAGCCGGAGCAACCTCGCAAGCAGAGAAGTGCGCTGCCACATTCATACATGACGGAGCATCGGAATAACAATAAGTACGTAAGACTTCAATACTATAAACAGCCATATTTTGTGCGACGGCAGATGTGCGTCTAACACCTACACTACTCATTGTATTAGGTGTAATGCCATGCAATGGTATATCTTCGACATACAGAGATACGACTGTTGACGAAGTATCAATCAAATGGTCTGCCAATACACCATCATCGGTATTGGTTTTGAATAATTGGATTGAATGATTTCCACTACCATTACCACGCAAGTATGTCAAACGAACAATATCGCCATTTTCAAAATACTGTCCTTCAGGAAGGGTAACAAATACATACTGACCATTGCTACCAAGCCGCCATGCATTCTTGCCACTATAAGTTTCTTTTGTCGACGACTGCTTAACAGCCATTATACCTTCACCTTCGGTGATTGAACCAGCGTTCTGTCCTGTTACTTCACCTTTGATAATAGTACGCTCGATACATCCGGTAACAGTAGTTATTTTGATAAAATCGCTGATTTTTGATTTTGATGAGACACCGACAGTATTAGTTACTTTGACATAATAGTATGTATCTTTAGCCACATCGGCAGTTTTCATCAAGTGATTATTATAAAGTTCGGATGCCACCGGATTGATTGGCACACCACCCTCTTCTGCCACATCATTAGAGAACCACTGATAGGTCAATGTACCGGTGGTAACAGTGGCAGTTGCCGAGAGGATAAGTGGCACTTCAAGTCCAAGCGTTTGCTCTTTGGCTGTATAGAGAGTAATCACAGGCATCGGACATGGGTCGGCATTGACCGTTATAGTAGTAGTTACGCTACAACCATTGGGCAATGTATAGGTTACTTTAGATGTTGAAGTAACACCTACACTCTGAGCCGTAACCGTCAGCGAACCATCGAGATTTTCTTTTATGGTAACCACATCATCATCTTCATTGTCCCATTCGCCACCGGCAATTGAGCGAGTCAGAGTTGTTGTCTCACCAACGTTAAGCGTAGTGAAGCCCGGAACCGTTACTTTCAAACCAGAACAATCTACCGGTCGGTAGCATATATCGTATGTTAATAGACCTGTTCCACTATATTCTATCCATAGATAATGTCCGGCAGGTATGAAATAATCGCCTACGGCAGTAATAGTAATAACATATAATCTGGTATCCGGATCGCGCTCAACAGTCCAATTAAGATCTGTACCTTTTGTAAATTCCTTATAACTTTTATTAGTACCTGTTTCAGATATACTAACCTTATTGATCGAACGGATAGTAGATGAATTATAATAGGCATAGATAATATATTTAGTTACAGGCACTGAATTTACAAGAGAATATCTTTGAACATTACTTAACGAATAGTCTTTGCCTACTAATGTTTTCAGCGCAGCAGGACAACTGGTTGTGATAGCAGATGACAAATCAGGATTACCGGTATTATTTGTTAACCTATAAATAGTCAAGTCAATACCATCATTAGTAATAGTAAGCGGACTTGTGCCACTTGACGGGATATCGTTGCATACAACATATTCATTGATAGTCAACGTATGGGTAGTTTCGCAGCCGCCGTAAGTATATGTAACATCAACTGTGCCGACTTTCAGACCTTTGACAACCATTCGTGATGTCTCGCCATCGGACTCGTTAGCCACTCCAAGAGAGGCATTGGCATTAGATACTGCCCATACGCCACCTATCTTGTCGGCAACGAGGGTAACACTTTCTGTTCGCATCAATTCCTCATCACCGGTGATATATGCTCCCGGATTAGCGATAGTCACGCTACCGGTCATAGTAGTTAGCGGACAACCATCGGCTGCTCCTTTGACTGTATATTTACCTGGCTCAGTAATAGCCCAATCTAAAGCAGAACCTGTAGTACCCGCCTTAGCAGACGACTCTACTAATACAGCATTTCTATAGAGTTGGTACGTAATGCCGGTCTGACTATTAGCCAGACGTATAGTGGCATTATCGCCCGGACACATTGAAGTCTTGCCGTCTTTTTCGCTTACGGCATAGGCTGTAACTGCCGGACAACATTCAAATGAGATACCAACGATATTAGTACTTCCGGCTGTAGCATATATATAATATGTACCCTCAGTTACAGAGTATGTCCCGTAGCCATTACCGGTAACGTCAGATAATGCTTTAGGCTCATCATCCCCCTCTTTGAACAGACGTATATTCTTACCATCCTTGAAATAGACGGTCAGTCTGCCAGCCTGAGCAACCTTAAATTTAATAGCACGGTCGGTAGGTATGCCTGAACCATCAAGTGCTGCGGCACCCTTGAGATATATAAACTCGGTGAAATCAATGGAATTGATGGTAACGGCAGTGGCTGTTTTTTGTTCAGGTGTGCCGCCGGTAGCATCTTTTTTTGTAGCATCACCAACGATAAAGAATTTCTCATTAGTAGAGAATCCGCTTTCATAATGTGTACCGCTAAATGCGCCATCGGCAGCAATATCTGAGCCTGTAAAATCATCATCACATGCAAGTGGCAAGAGTTCTATTTCTTCCCATATTGCATAAAGCGTTATGTCGGAAGTTAGAATTATATTATCACCTGCCTTATAAGTTGCAGTGGTAGCCGCACTATTGGTATCCCAACCAAGGAAATGATAACCTTTACGTACAGGTTTCTCAGAAGGAATAGTTACAGTGCGGGCTGCGTCATTGCCTTCAACAGATACACGGTCGGGGGCGACACCAGCCCATGATTCACCACCATTAAGATTGAAAGAAACGCCCCAATATGGAATGAAATAGCAATACCAGTTAGGATCACCTGAATCGGCAAAGATAGCGAACTTACCATACAGACCTGTATCAGCATCGCCCAAGTCAGTACCACGGAAAGTGGAAGCACCATCGCGTATTTTCATACCTTTGATAGTACTTTCTTGCGAGCGACCTTCTGCCCAAACATAACTATCAGATGTTATGAGGCGGACATCATATTTAGTTGTTGTCAGAAGCATATCGGCAGTCAGTTCGACGATATCTGATTGCCAATTGATTTCCTCTATATCGGCTGTCTTACGTAATAGTGCTATTGGGTCCTCGTCACCTATACGCATTCCGTAACCTGCCGGTATGAATCCTACATATTTATTCGGGTCACTACTATCAGAGAACACTCTCAGATAGCCTAGAGCACCGCCTACATTACCTGCTTCAGCACGAGTCAGCGTTTTGCTTGTATTAAGAGCATAATACATGCCTGTCATATAAGCATTAGCAGAATTAGCAGATGTAGTGTTCCAATAACCTTGCCAGCCAACATAATAGGCATCATTGGCAGTCGGGATGGTAAAGAGTGATGAGAGATAGGTGGTCGATGTACCTTTTTGAGTGAAACATATAAGGTTATCTTCTGCACCAACGGAAGCTCCCCAATGGAAGGAATATGAAGTACATGACGGAGCAGCAACAGTAATGGTTTGTGAGAGCTCTTCTGTTCCGCAATAACCATCTTCTGCATCACCGGTTACAGTGGCTTTAATAGTGGCAGGACCTTCACTGATATAAGTTATCTCACCTGTACTTGAGACGGAAGCCACAAGAGGAGCAGTACTTGTCCAAACGAGACCATCGGAATAATTGGTAGTAACTGCAGCAGTCATGTTTGGAGCACCTACAGCAGCATCGGCAGGTGCTGTTGCCCATGATGCCGTAACGGCAGTCAGTCCGGTAACATTAGCAATAGCGGAGCGCACGAAACAGCCGGCTGCTGATGATACTTTACATTGATAAGCACCTGCAGCCGAAGCATTGTATGTTGCAGCAGTAGCCGATGGAATAGCCACACCATCTTTATACCACTGATATGAGTAAGGTGTCGTTCCGCCTGTTATACTTCCAACGGTCAGTGCCACACTTGAACCGGAGCAATATTGTGCATCAGTAGGTTGCGAACCAATAGTAGGTTGCGGACATGCGTGGCATACAAGACGTTCAACTTTAACCGTATATGTTGCCTTGCTTAAAACATGATTTTGCTCTACAGTACCTTCCCCAAAATCATACGCACGAGGAATAGAGATGGTTGTCAAATTAGCAGGTACACCTGAAAGTACCAACTTATTATCACCGGTAACAGCCGTTGTTGCCACTCCACCTGAATAACTTGACTCTGTTCCATACACAAGTGCTAACTTTCTACCACCCATTTCTCCTACGGTATTTAGATTGACATAAACAACATCACCATCAGCGAAATAGCCCTCACTCAATGCAATTCTCAAATATTTGCTACCTCCCAATTTTCCTGTTGATTCCAAATTAGCAGTGGCTGTACAACCTGTACTGCTTGTTATGGTAGAACCTCCACCAACAAGAACTTCAGTGATAATCTCGTCGTCACAGCCTTGCAATACTGTAACTGCAACTATATCGGAAGTGTTCGTTGTCGGGCAGCCGGACTTACTAATTACGCAATAGTAGTAAGTAACACCTGCTGCAGCTGTTGAAGGACTATATGTTTTAGCCGTAGCCGATGGAATAAGTGTTGCACCGGTAGTACTTTTAGTCGTATTGCTGTACCACTGATAAGAAGTAGCGTCATCGGAATTGACTGATAATGTAACACTTGCGCCAAGGTCAACCGTAGCATCTGTTGGTTGAACTGAAAAATCCGGAGTGCAATCGTCGTCAGGACAAATAGAGAGATAATATAGGTTTCTATCACCACTTGAATTTTCAGAACCATCTTTTGTCCCTGCCAAACCATTACGTGATAAAGCGATTGATTTAGTTCCCTTAGGTACTGTGAATTTATAGTATTTTGCCTCACCCCCCGTATCATTTAGGTCTGTTATGACATGCATATCATAGTCGGCAGAATAAGGTAGTAATTTATCATTATCAAAAGGAGCAACGCTTGAATATGCAATAGTAAGAGTATTTTTTCCGCTTGAGTTCGTTCCTATTCCAATTGTAAATTCGTCAATCTTTTTGCCTCCTAAATCTGCTGTAACATAAGTACTTGCATTTTTAATAGCAATCATGTATGCTAAACTACCACTACCGCTAAATGGCGTTCTACTCGTACTTGCAGCACCTGTTGTTCCTGCACTCCTAATGACCATATCACCGATAGATATTGTTTCTAATGCAGAAAGAGTACCTGTATTGTCAGTTCCATAGCCCCATTTTAAACATGGATCATATTCCCATTGTGCATAAAGTGTCGGAGCTCCGGCTGTACGAGACCATTTATCGCTTGTAATATAGTCGGTAATGTTTGATGATGCAAATGTGCCATCTGCGTTAAGAACTTTTGTTCCGTCTGTAGCGGCTGTGAAATAGCCTAAAAGTTTATAACTGCTTTCACCTATAGCATGCGTAATACCGCTCAATGCAGTTCCGTTGAATGTTGCTGTCGCAGAACCATTTGTGCTACCATGGTTAGCAGTGTTAGCATCAAGCGTAACGTTTTGTGTCCATTGCGCGTAGAGGTCAAGATTTTTTGTAATACCTGATTGTTCGTCTGAATAGCTGTCTCCACTGCCATCGGCTGCAGTATTCCAGCCGCTAAAAGAATATCCTGTAGGTGCAGTATATGTATTTGCAGCAAGAGTTATGCTTGCACCGGTGCTATTTTCCATAGCAGCACCACTACCGCCATTTGCCGCGTAAGTTATGGTGTATGAAGAACCACCGCCGCCACCTGATGCAGTAAATATAAAACCGGCTAATGAAACATTACTATTTGATACAGCAGAAAAACCGATTGCATAAACTCCAGCAGGAAATGTTGCAGAAAACTCGTATTCAACAGAAGATGTTGATTTTGCAAGTGTTTGATTTCCTGTCGTATATGACGTTGTTGTAGAAAGTGCCCCATTGTTTAGTGTGCAATATGTTCCTGCTGCAGTATTGTAAAATGCACTTGTTGTTGGAAGTCCAGCATAGTTTTTACTTGACGAAACGCAGTCAGCATATTTTGCAGGCTTACTATTTGACACTTCAAGTATGTCTATAAATTCATCTCCTAATTCATCGCTTTCAAATGGTTTAGCAAGCATTGTAAATGTTCTATTACTACTCCCGGAGTTACTCAAGATTACTTTGACATCGGTGGCTGTCGGTAATTTAACCACCGCTATAGCATCAGATTTTCCTTGGTAACCGTAACCTGAATTAACGCTCCATCCTCCACCACCACGAGTAAAATAAACTGTATAACTCGTAGAAATAGACTTGTTTGTATTACCCGTTGAACCAGTTGAAGTTGCACCAGAACAGTCAACAGTTTCTTGCCCCCAGGCGTTAGTGCTAAAGGTTAGCAGTGCTGCTGTGATAAGCGCAATGGCTGTTTTCAACGAGTGGTGTGTCGTGTAAGGTTTAAAAAAATTATTGTATTTCATAATTAAAATATATTTACGTGGTTAAGATATATCATAAAAATTCTGTTCATTGGTATGGTTCTCAAAGCATATTGAGGTCATAAGATGCAACGAGAGTTTCCTGCTTATTTATTGCTTATATCAAAAAATTCTAAATTATTTTGCAGTATTTATCAGCTTTTATCCAAATCATCTTCAATTACTTTAATAAGATTCTCTACTGCGTTTTGCAATTGAGGAAGATCATTTTTTATAATATCGGTTATATAATCAACATCTATTTCAAAATATCCATGCGATATTCTATCACGCATGCTCATTACTTGCTTCCATGGTATTTCAGGTCTTAAATGAAACAAATAGTCACCACCATATTTATCAATTTTCTTAACACCTTCTCCGATTGCCTGGATTAGCATACAATTGCCTGCTAATCGTTGCATTCCATCTTCTGACATTTCTAATTCGCGCATGTCAGTAACATTCTTGTTCCATTTTTGCAACTGAATGATAGCGCGATTAATCTGAATTAGAATCTCATGTATTAAATCTATTTTTGCATTGTCCATTTTCTTTAAAAGATTTTAATACCTTCTTTTTCTATTTGCTGTTTAAAAAAAGGAGTTATGTTTGAATGATTTCTTACTAAATCGACATGGCAATCTAAAATATTTTCAAGATAGTCATTAGCAGCACAAGCGTTGTAAAAAATAGGCGGCATATTTACAAAAACATCTATATCACTATTATCATTTTGCTCGCCTCGAGCAACAGAACCAAAAAGTAATAATGATGTAATGCCGTATTTTGATTTCAAAATTTCGGCATGATTATGTAAAATCTGTATGTATTCTTTTGTTGATCTCATGTATATGTAAAAAAAACATATTAAAAGACTTAATTTGTTGTTAAACATGTGTTTATGCGTGTTTATTACGCACATACGCGCGGGCGCAATATACACGTTGCAAAAATACTACTTTTTATCCAATAAAATGTGGAAAAAATGTCACAAAGGGTGGAAAAATTATCACATAGTTTTGTAAATGAGATGTAATTTAGAGGATTTAGAGGGCTTAGAGGGCTTAGAAGTTTTAGAGAACTTAGAAGACTTAGAAAACTTAGAAGACTTAGAAAACTTAGAGAATATTGATTGCATTATCATATCATTGATTTTGTTGATTATATTGATTTGCGTAGATGCAAATTTTAATATAATTTTGCAAGACAAATGATTACACAATATGATACTTTATTTTTCAGGCACAGGCAACTGCCTTTCTATCGCTCGTCAGATAGCAGAAAAGACCAACGAGCAAGTCATGTCGCTATACGATGCGACGCAAGCCGATTTGACTCTTGAGCAGGTTATAGGATTGGTGTATCCCACATATTATTTCAATCCGCCCACACCGGTGCGCAAATTAGTTGAAGGTCTGACTATATCGCCGTCGGCATACGTGTTTATCGTCATACCGTGCGGAGCACAGACGGGCAATGCAATAAGGGATATTGAGCATATCTTGAACAGCAAAGGCATAAAAGTGGCGTATTGCCATAAAGTGCGCGTACCGGATTGTAGTGCTATAGGTTTTGGTCGCAACCCTAACGACCAAGCATGGAAATTCAGTCGATATGCCAAGCGTGTGGAAAAGATAATCGCTGATGTCAAGTCCCGTAAGCATGCTCACCATTATGGTGGTTGGAGTTTTGCCGGTTGGCTGTGCAATCTGCCCTCCATGCAACGCAAGACGCTACCTATCCTTCAACCTGCTGTAAACCCAGAAAAATGTATAGGTTGCAACACATGCGTGAGAGTATGTCCGCAGCAAAACATCAAATTGATTGATAGCACTAAGTCAGAAGGTCATCCGATAGCCTTCATTGGAGATGATTGTGCGCAGTGCCTGAGTTGCGTACATTTCTGCCCACAGCAAGCCGTAGAGATAGCAGGCAAGACGACACTCAAAGAACGCCAATACCACCATCCGAACATTAAACTCAAAGACATGCTTAAACACTAACGGTATGAACGTAAATAAAGAACACTTGCTACTGATGCAAGTCTTATGCTGGCTTGCCCCCGGCATAGTGATAACCAAGAAAGGTATTCAGGCACTGATAGAAGTCAACGCCATACATTCTGACAGAGTGTGGTGGTTGATACTGATTGCAGTAGGTGTGTTAATAGCATTTCTGCTTATGTTTCACCGCTTTGTAAACAAATATACGGAGCGTATTTTGAACTTTCCGACGCGTAAGAAATCGCTATTTGCATTCTTTGATCTGCATGGATACATTCTCATCATATTCATGATGTGTTTAGGCATCAGTTTGAAATATATACCATTCATTCCGACAGAGTTCTTTGCCGCTTTCTATCCCGGATTGGGCGTAGCATTGGCTGTTTCCGGAGTGAGGTTTTTCTTATCGTGGGGTAAGGCTATGTCAGAAAACAATAAGTAACAATAAACAACAATAAGCAACAATAATCTATAACATAAGTTTCTCAAGTAGAATGGTGGTAATTATTATCGGCGCATACGGCGTTAGCCGTTTAATGTTAATAGAAACCTAATGTTTAATTTCTCCCTTATTGATCTGATTTTTTCGGGTGTTCGATACACCGAAAAAATCAAACATAAAGAATCAAGAGAGAAGCCAAATATTCTATTAACATTAAATCGCTAACGCGATAGGCGTTGAGGGAACTGCCATAATAACATATACATGCTGTATTCTCTATGCGCAAAACTTAAATGAATAATCAACAATTAACATAAAAAAAGGACGCTGACGAGCAGTGCCCCTACGTTGATAAATATAGATATGAGATGTGAGATATGAGATGTGAGACGTGAGATATGAGATAATCTTATTTGTCGGATGAGAAAAGCACTTCGATACCTGCATTTTTCAGCAGTTCGACTCCATCCATAATACGGTATTGTTCGCCATAGACAACACGTCGAATACCTGACTGTATAATCAGTTTTGAACATTCCATACACGGCGATGCTGTAACATACAATGTAGCACCATCAGACGAATTATTAGAACGTGCCACCTTTGTGATTGCATTGGCTTCAGCATGCAACACGTATGGCAACGACACATTATTCTCGTCCTCACATTGGTTCGGGAAACCTGAGGGTGTACCATTGTATCCATCGGATATAATCATCTTATCTTTAACTAATAAAGCCCCGACTTGGCGACGCGTGCAATAAGAGTTTTCTGCCCATATACGTGCCATTCGCATATAGCGGTTGTCTAATTTTTTCTGCTTAATAAAACCCGGCACAAGCAAATCAGTAGCAAAATCAGGTATGTTAACACCATTGAAATTGCCTGAAGTCATCATAAGCAAGGCTGTGTTATGATAGTCGAGCGCACGCAATGCGTCTTGCAGCGCAGCAGAATCAGTAAAGACCTGGACATTATGGGTTGCAAAAGCACGCTGTACATCATCCGGATTGATAGGTACAAGACGTTTATGCTCAATTACTTGCGGATTGAAATAGACAAATGCCACATCGGCTTTTTCCATGCAGTGGTCATACTGCGGCAAGAAATCAGCCATAAGCGATGAATAGGTGTGCAGTTCCATACATGCCACAAGACGTTTGTCAGGGTACTGCAGACGGACTGCCTCAACAGTGGCACGCAGTTTTGACGGACTATGAGCAAAATCCTTAAATGCCACTGCATTATCTGTTTGGCATATCTTCTCTAAGCGGTTAGATGCACCCTTGAATGATGATATTGCGGTATAAAAATCGTGCGCACTGATGCCTATCTGTTGACAAGCGAGACGGGCAGCCTGCATATTTTGCAAGTTATGTTTGCCAAACACACACATCGCAAAATGTTGTCCGTCAGCAATAACAGATGTTACGCCATCGTTAATCACAAAGTCAGGTGTTGAATATGGCAGACGTTTGATATCCTGCCGAGCATGCTCGGCAATCGAACATAGATTGGCATCGTCTTGGAAATAGATAAATGAGCCGTCTTGCTCAATCAGGTCAACGAACTGACGGAAGGTATCAACATACTTGTCGAAAGTAGGAAATACATTGATATGATCCCAAGCGATACCTGTCAAGATAGCAATATGGGGCTTGTAGAGGTGAAATTTCGAGCGCGGGTCAAGAGGCGAGGTCAGATACTCATCGCCCTCGAATACAGCATATTTGGCAGTATCTGACAATCGAACCATACGTTCAAAACCTTCAATCTGTGCTCCAACCATATAATCGGCTTCTATACCAAGTTTCTGCATCACATAGAGTATCATGGCAGTAGTGGTTGTCTTGCCGTGCGAACCGCCTACAACGATACGTATCTTATCTTTTGTCTGCTCATAGAGATATTCCGGGAAAGAATATATTTTCAGCCCTAACTCTTTGGCTCTGAGCAATTCAGGATTATCTTTTTGGGCATGCATACCGAGAATAACGGCATCAAGGTCAGGCGTTATACGTTCAGGGAACCACCCGAATTGTTTAGGTAGCAGACCTGCTTTCTCAAGTCGCGAACGTGAAGGTTCGAAAATCTCGTCATCAGAACCGGTGATTTGATACCCTGATTTTTGGCTAATGGCAAGTGCCAGATTATGCATTGCTGCTCCACCGATGGCTATAAAGTGAATTTTAGGCATGACAGACTGAATTTAATCGAAAAAGGGGAGGCAGAAACTCTGCTTTCCCCTTTTTCTGCTTTTACAAATATAGTAACTAAAAAATTATTTCTTAACGTTGCTAACTTCTTCAACGGCTTTCTTTTTGCCTATATTCCAATTACGTGTATCGTAAGCGATAGGCGAAGCGATAAAGAGTGAAGAATAAGTACCAACGATTACACCAATCATCAATGCGAATACGAAGCCTTGAATTGTTTCACCACCGAAGATAAAGATAGCGAGCAATACGAGGAATGTTGACATTGAGGTATTGAATGTACGGGCAAGAGTACTATTCAAAGCATTGTTCATATTCTCAGCGAGGTCGCGCTTCGGATATAAGCCACGATATTCACGGATACGGTCGAAGATAACCACGGTATCGTTGATTGAATAACCGATAACTGTCAGGATAGCAGCGATAAATGATTGGTCGATCTCCATTGAGAACGGCATCACACGCCACAAGATAGCATACAAACCGAGTACGATTATTGTATCGTGAGCCAATGCCACAAGTGCTGCAAATGAATAGTTGACATTCAAGAAGCGGATTAAGATATACAAGAATATGATAAGCAACGCAAATATGATAGCCCATACAGCCGAGGTCTTGATATCATCGGCTATCGACGGACCAACTTTTTGCGACGACATAATACCAATCTTGGCTTGTGTGGCATCGTCGGCTCCATTAGAAAATTCTTCAAAGGTTATACCACCGAGTTTTTCTTGCAGACCTTTATATAAACGACGTTCTATTTCATCATCGATAGTTTCAGAATCGCTATCTATACCGAATTTGGTTGAAACACGAACTTGATTTTCATTACCGATGGTGATAACGGTAACACTTGTGCCGTCAAATTCATCTTCCAATAATGTGCGAATCTCTTCAGGTTGTACAGGTTCGGCAAAACGAATTACATAGTTACGACCACCGGAAAAATCAATACCGAAGTTGAGTTCGCCGAGAGCGTTAGGAATAAGACCTATAATTGATATTACGACTAATGTACCAGAGATGATATAACTCCATTTGCGGACGCCTATGAAATTCCATTTGGTGTTTTGCAACCAATTCTTAGTAGCATTGGTAGTAAACGGCAATTCCTTGGCATTTTCGCGTGAAGCATAACTATCGAGGAGCAAGCGTGTGATAAATACGGCTGTCAAGAACGATGATATAATACCTATAATATAAGTAACAGCGAAGCCTTTGATAGGACCTGTACCGAATACGGCAAGTACTATACCTGTGAGCAGAGATGTAACGTTAGCATCAACAATAGCCGATATTGCGCCTTGGAAACCATCGTTGATAGCGCGGCGCATATTCTTACCGGCTCGCAATTCCTCACGGATACGTTCATAAATAAGCACGTTAGCATCGACGGCAGTACCCATAGTAAGTACGATACCGGCGATACCCGGCAATGTGAGTACGGCTGAGAATGATGCCAATATACCAAGCAAGAGGAACACATTGAGCAACAGAGCAGCATCGGCGATAAGACCCGGAATCAGACCATAGTAGAACACCATGTAAATCAGAATCAGGCAGAAAGCGATGATAAACGAAATCAAACCTGAACGTATTGATTCTTGACCTAACGACGGACCAACGATATCTTCTTGAATGATACGCGCAGGAGCCGGCATCTTACCTGATTTAAGAGTGTTGGCAAGGTCGGTTGCCTCTTCGGGGGTGAAATTACCGGTTATTTGTGAGCGACCACCGGTGATTTCGGTTTGCACTGTCGGATAACTATAAACAAGTCCGTCGAGCACTACGGCTATTGATTTGCCGATATTGTCTTTAGTCAGACGAGCCCATGTGCGTGAACCCTCGGCATTCATTTCCATATTAACTTCAGCGTATGAAGATAATTGTCCGAAGTCCATACGTGCATCGGTGATAGCATCACCTTCAAGTGGAGCACGACCATCACGGTTAGTAACTTTAAGTGCAATGAGTTGATATATCGTACCGGCCTCATCAATAGGTTTAACAGTCCATGCAAACTTAACGTCACTTGGTAATGTGGCTGCTGCTTCCGGACCACGAAGCATATTCATCACTTCGGCAGTATCAGTATAGAGCACGGCACCAACAACGGGACCGCGTGCAACTTGCATGTTCAAACGGTAGAACAATGGGTTGTTGCGACGAACCTCTTCTACATCAACAGTGTTTTCTGCTTGTTCGCCTTCAGCATTTTCTGTATTGAGTTGTTCGAGCAGTGCGTTAACGCTGGTGTCAGCATCAGACACAGCCGAATCGGCTTGCTCGGCTTTAGGCTGTTCAACGGCGGGAGCGGTTTGTTGTTCAGGTTCTTGAGCATTCTCTTGCTTTGCATCGTCAATTAAAGCATTACGCTCGGCAAGCATAGAATTGAGTTGCTCAAGTTGAGGATATATCTCATTGATTTCATAAGTCTCCCAGAACTCAAGGTTGGCTGTTCCTTGCAGGAGTTTACGAACTCGCTCAGGCTCTTTGACACCAGGCAACTCAATCAATATACGACCTGCAACATCGAGTTTTTGAATGTTAGGTTGAACAACACCAAAACGGTCGATACGAGTACGCAACACATTGAATGAATTATCGATAGCACTTTGTACCTCTGCACGTAGTACTTTCTCAACTTCTTCATTAGATGTGGTCAGAGAGATTTTATCCTTAAGGTCGAAAGTTGAAAAAACGCTGGAGAGTTGAGCATTAGGATCTATTTCGTTAAATGATTGGATAAAGAGGGTAACAAAATCGCTTGTGCTTGATTTTTGTTTTTCTTTAGCCAACTCCATTGCTTGGGTGAAATTCGGAGTGGTATTGTAATCAGAAAGTGCACGAAGGATATCGGGCACAGAGATTTCCATAGTTACGTTCATACCACCTTTGAGGTCAAGACCCAAGTTGATTTCTTTTTCGCGGCATTGCTTGAGTGTGTAACCCATCCAAACTTTTTCGCTACTGATAGAGTCTAAATAATAATACTCTTTAGCCTTATCGCCATTAGCATATTCCTCAGCCTTATTGCCATAATGAGAGGTTACAAAACTGAACGATAAGTAGAAGGCGCATACCAAAAATAGCAGACACGCCATGAGGATAACAAGTCCTTTGTTTCGCATTTTTCTTTTATTATTTTAGTTAATCTTTCGTGATAAAAATTTATTTTGACGTAAGTATAAAATCATCTCTTTAGAGACATTTTACGCATAAATCCAAAATAAGCGTGCAAAAATACAACTTTTTTTTGAAATAACCATTATTTTTGCCGAAAAATGTGGTCTTTAACAAAAAAAATGCAAAAAAATTTGGTTTGTATAGTAAAAATATAGTAATTTTGCATTCGCAAAACAAAAAGAGTGCTGATTAAAGACAATCAATTTCACTCTAATATATAGAAAAGCGGGCTGATAAAGGTAAAACCTTTGCTCGTATTTTCAGACGAACTTAATTTCATTAAGATATATCGCGGAGTAGAGCAGTGGTAGCTCGTCAGGCTCATAACCTGAAGGTCGTTGGTTCGATCCCTTCCTCCGCAACTAAGAAGTCGGATGCCAAGGCATCCGACATTTTTTTTTAGAAGACTCCGAAAGTTCAGAATAATCTGAAATTTCCGAATTTTCTGAATACTCCGAATAATCTGAATAATCAGAATTTTCCGAATAATCTGAATACTCTGAATAATCCGAATAATCCGATTATTCTGAATACTCCGAAATTCAAAAAAAAAGACGCTGCGAGAGCGTTTTTTTTATGCATGTTTTCTTTTGCGGTAGAAGCAATAGGCTGCTATCATCAGCAAGATAAGCAGATAAGGCGTGGAGCCGATTGGAGCAACATTTTTCGGTGACAAAACCCATTGACTTCCATTCCATACATATTGCTTACCATCACCACCTATACCTGTTTGGCCTACATAAGCCCCTACACCAAGTCCCGGATCGCCGGACGGCAAATCATAGTAATCTCCTAATTCATCATCATAATATTCATCTATACCATTGCCATTTGTGTCGTCACGCTCTTCTGACAAGCCCGGCGTATATATATCTCGTTTTGTTTGAAGTGCTTTGTTAGATGCTATAATAGCTGAATTATAATAAGATGGTTGAGCAGCTAAGATATCAACGTTGCGTCGGCGATTATTTGCAATTACTACACGTGTATCATTGTTGTATTTTCTCAACCCGTTATGAACATAGGAATATCCGGAACTTGCATTGTTGTAGCCACCCCATGTGTGCATTTTGGCTGACGACGTGGTTGATAATTGATTGGATGTAGAATAACCTTGCGTATTATATCCCGTACTTTGATTATTCCAAGTGCCATTATTATAAGTCGAATGGGATGGACGATACGATGATTGGGTTGGACGATAAGTCGAATGATTAGATTGATACATACCTGTTGAGGTACTGCGGAACGATGTTTGAAGATTAGTGTTTGAACTGTTAAGCGCACTCGCTTTCCATGTCGAACTGCTCAAAGGAGCAGCCGACATGGCAAACGAAAAGCACAATAAAACAATAACCAATATACCTTTTATACCTAATGTCTGATGCTGATAATTCAGCATTTGTATGTTTTTTTTCACGATTATACCTTTCAAAATTTACCTCTTTAATAACCTTAATACCTTATCTTTGATTACTTAACTATTACTTTCTCAACTTTTTCACCTGCTTGGATGAAATAGATACCTGCTGCAGGAACATTCAAAACAACACTGTTATTATCGCTTGCTTTACCTATTGCAATAAGTTTGCCAGTAGCATCAAAGCAGCGAATATCAGTTGAATTTATGCCACTTATAGTTATTGTTTTGTTGTCAACAACTATCAGTGCACCATCCTCTGTTTGTTGTTCGAAATCAGTTGCTATACCTTCTTTGCGGAATACCGGCTGTATGAAGAAGCGTCCTTTTTGTGTTCCTTGCTCAGCATAGTAGTAATAATCATTGAAGAGCAGGTTGGTAACAGCACCGGTCTGCGTATCGAAGAGCAGTACACTTTCGAGTCGGTCGATAAAGTCGTTGCCTTGCATTGTGAAATACATCTCATCAGCCTTAGGAGCATAGACGGTGAGCGGAATACGCTGAGATGCAACGCTATCAGGTAATGCGGTGAAGGCAAGGTCGCCACATGCGAGAGTAGAATAAATTTTAGGTGTTACGCCTGATTTACTATACTTAGCGAGGTCGAGACCGGCTTCGTAATCAATAGAGAACTTATTTGGGTGAGTATAGATATTAGTCTGGTCTTCATCACCTTGCTCGCTACCATAGTAGATATTAAGCCATTGAGTGAGTATGCGTCCCTCCGGTGCACGGCGTATGATACCATTAGGTCCTGAACCGTTAGCAACGAATTGTGAACCGCTTGGTGAGAACGACAATGTTCCGGCTGAAGGTGCTTGGATATAGAATGGCGAAGCAGGTTTAATCTTAGCACCACGAGCAGAATATTGCTGGAATACCTCTTCTCCTGACGTTCCGTTCCAGAGAATCAATTCAGTTATCTTCAGGTCGTAAGCAGGATCGCTATTAGCACTTGCATTGAACGTAAACTCATGAGTATAAGGACTTACGATATAGTTCCAACCCTTATCACCAGGCAGTACTTTTTCACCTTGCGAGTTCAGACCTTCGGCATCACCTGCATAAGCAGATATTGCAACAGGTTGGTCGTCGGCAGGTTTGATATAACTTACAGGGAAATAGAACTCACAGTATGAACCTGAGGCTGCAATAATCTGATAACCTTGTTTAGCGTTCATCGTTGTTTCTGACGATGGGTCAAGACCAATCCAGTTGCCTGCTTCAGGTCCACTTTCTGCACGTGAGGCAGCATCGTAATACAGAACACCAAACAATGAGCCGAACGGTGATTTGCCTAAACGACGGTTGTAACTCTGGCTTGACATCGAGGCTTTAGTAAGGTCAACATCAAATGGGAAACCAATCTGATAAGCCTTCAAGTTATTGCGTGATATGCGGCTATAGAATACCTTACTGCATGAAATATTACCATTGTTGGTCAGCACTGCAGACTTATTGGCAAACATTGCCTTATCATCGTTGGTGCCTTCAGTACGGAGTACGAGTTGACCACTAATAATCAGGGTAACACCTGCTTTGATAAAGAGTTCAGCACCAGGATATACATATACATCCTTAACAGTAGCATTAGCATTGACTGATAATTTACCACTGCGAACAAGTATGATACTTTCAGCATTAGTGCCTGAAAGAGTTGCATTGGCATTATATACTTTAGGAACAGTATAAGTATGATATGAATCTAACGCACCATTGTGGGCATAAACTGCAATAGCAATTTCTTGTCCGGCAGTAAGAGCACCAAGATCTGTCAGGTCAACATCAAGAATCATCTTGTTGTCTTTAGCATCTGAATGGTGATAATCAGCAGTCTGATTAGCATCTTTCGACGCACGGAGAGTCCATGCAGAACGTTGAGTACCAGTACCGGCTGTATAAGGATCACCAAGACCCTTTGAACCAACATAACCATTCATATTGATTTTGAGCGTCGTTCCATCCCAATCAATGATGTCCATATAGTCACCCATATCGTTGGCATCCCAAATGGCAGTATAGGTCTGTGCTTCAGCAGGCATGGTTTCAGCAGGTGCAGGACTCCAAGAATTGAATGTATAGCCCATCTTGGTCGGTGTGTTAGGAGCAAAAATAGTCTTTCCGTAACGGACTGAACCGCTTGTGTATGTGCCTGTCAGAGCATCGCCATCGGTTACCCATGTGAGAGTGTAAGAATTACGTGTGTAGTAATAATTAACTACTCTTGAGCCATCGCCATTGATATTGACAGTCTGTGTTGAAGGAGATGTGAAACCTGTGTATGACTTAACTGCCGGAGTAACCTCGGTGTCGGTCGTACCGGTGAGGTTCTGAACATCACCTGCCACAAGTGTATAGCCGTCATCGTCAATGTTCTGTTGGTAGTGGTTGACAACGTATGGAGTCTTGGTGTTGGCTGTCCACTTAGCATATAATGTTATGTCGGCTGTATAAGCAGTAGCAGCAAGTAAAGTCAGTTTTGTACCTGAACAGTCTGATGCAATGAACCAACCGCCAAAAGTATAACCGGCTTTAGTCGGGTTAACCAATGCAGTAGCAGTAGCATAAGTATGCTTGGTCGGATAACCTGCACCATGAACACCTGAGAACGCAGCACCATCTTGATCTTTATAGATGATATTGTAGGTTATCGGAGTCCATTTAGCATATAATGTGAATGGAGCAGAGAAGTCTTTGCCGCCAATAGTGGTTACAAGACCTGTTGAACAATCGCTTGAAGTGTACCAACCGCTGAAGGTATAGCCTACGCGTGTCGGGCTGTCAAGTGTTGTGGTTGCATCATAAGTATGAGTGGTCGGATAACCCTCCTCATGAGTACCTGTAAAGGTTGCGTTACCTTGATTCTTATATGTTATAGCGTATGAATTAACCGTCCAAAGAGCATGCAGTGTGATGTCGGCTGTATATGCGGTCGCAGCAAGAGTAGTCAGTTTAGTACCTGAACAGTCTGATGCTATAAACCAACCGCCGAAAGTATAACCAGTCTTAGTCGGGTTCTTCAATGCTGTTGCAGTTGCATAAGTATGCGTTGTCGGACTACCTTCGGCAAGAACGCCCGTAAAGTCTATGCCGCCCTTGTCTTTATAAGTAATGTTATATGTTATCGGAGTCCACTGAGCAACATACGTTGTAGCAACGGCAGGCATTTTTGTAGCAGGAGTTGCATCCCAACCGGCAAATGTATAGCCAGTGCGCGTAACAGTAGGAGCAGTGATAGCGTCCTCAAATTTAACGCTTGCCGATGGACTACCTGTAGCATCAACGGCAGCACCTGTTCCGGCTACTGTTACTACAGCACCACTACCTAATACCCATTTCAAAGTATAAGTATTGCGAGTATAGAGATAAGTGATAACCAACGAGCCATCAGCAAGGATTGTCTTGTTTTGAGCAGCAGGGGCCTTGAAGCCGGTGTATTCTTTTCGGTCAGGAGTAACTGATGTGGCTGTTGTGCCTGTCAGATTCTCTGTTTCTTTAAGTGCATCAGGATAACTACCATCGAGTGCTTGGCGGCAATGCTCTACCGTATATGCAGTGTTGGTATTCGGAGTCCAATTGGCATATAATGTTGTAGCAGCAGCGATGTCCGCCGGCATTTTGGTTACCTTGTTTACAGCGCACTCTTTGTCAGTGTACCAGCCTTCAAATGTATAACCGGTGCGAGTCGGCTTGTCAAGCGTTTCGGATGTCAGATAAGTATGCGTTTCAGGATATGTAGCAGCATGCGTACCTGTGAAGGCTGCATTGTTCTTATCTTTATAAGTGATAGCATAGGAGCGCGGTGTCTTGGTATAGACAGCAGTGTAGGTTGCACCACCTACTGCCACAGGAACTACCGCCGGTGTCCATTCCTTAAATGTAAATGTGTATTGTGCAGTAGCAGGACGTGAAGGATTAGCAGGAACAGCAGGATTAGCACCTAAAGCATAATCGATGGATCGGTGTATCTTTTCAACGCAACCATCATCTCCGTCGTTCTGACCCCAGCAATCGCTCTTGAATATAACCTTATACTTGAGTGTAGTTTGTTTGTACTTAGCTACGTATGTTACGTCTTTAGTAACTTTGGCAAGAGCCTTGGTCCAACCGATCCAATCATACGAGAACGCATCTGTGCTCTCACGATAAGGCTCCTCTGCCAATGCCGGATAAGCAGCAGGGTCTTTATAGTTGATAAGCGTATCGGCAAGGAAAGTCATATCGTAATCAACGAAAGTAACCGTGTATTTACGCGGGCTCGCTGTGAAATTAGCAGTATAGGTTGCAGAGCCGGTAACTGTCGTTAGAGCAGGACTCCACGAACTGAATGTAAAGTCTTGCGAAGCAGTTGATGCCTTAACGATTTTTTCAGGTGGGCATACAGGTGTAGAACCTGCTTCGAACATCTCGGTGTGAATAACCTTACCTGCATCGTTCTTAAAAGTAATCAAATATTCGAACTTAGTTTCAGGTACTACCGCCTTATATGTAACATTACCATCAACGCGTGGCAGAGTCTCATCGCGGTCATATTCAACACCGGTGGTCATATTTTTCCAACCTGCCCAAGAGTATGAAGCTGTGCTTGTAGTAGCCGGAACTTTAGGTGTTGCACCGGTATATCTCGGTGAAGTATTATATTGTACATTGGTATATGTAGCAAGTGTTGTACCGTCATAGTTCTGCCATGTAACGGTTACGTAGCGCGGTTTCCAATAGCCTGCTGATCCATCCCAATAGAAGTAACCTCCGTAGTTGTCATAGCGGTCTTGATTTGCCATATAGTCGCCTGCATGAGCACCTGAAGTAACCTTTTCGGCTTCCCACCATGTACAACCGGCAGTTGTAACGGCTTTTTCAGCAAAGACGAAATTACGAGAGCCTGTTTCACTATGATATGCATTATCGCCAGTATTAGGCACAACGGCAACAACATCACTTGGGTGAGCGAGTTGGTGAGTTCCGGAACCGTCGGTCTTCTCAAGCAAGCAACCATTCTCACGCGTTTTAACCCACATGTTATCCATATAAGTGAATGCCTCACCTGCAACAGTTCCAACAGACGATGTATAAGGATGTAAGGTATCTTCGTTTTTCAGTTGGGCAGTTGTGAAAGTAATCGTAACGCGATTGTTGTCGGTATTTACAACATGTTGAATTGAGGTATTAGCACCTGCATTGGCAACGAAACGAACCACACCGGCATCGGCATTGGTTGAGTGAATATTTGCACCATGTGTGGTAGTATAATACTGACCTTCCGTCGTACCATGCACAAAAATCTCTGCATCCGGTAGGCGGGTGGTTGTAGGCGGATACATCGTTGTACGCGGATTTGTAGTCCAACTTGGTGAATACAATGCATTATAGTACCAACGTGTTACTGTACCATCAGCCTTTTGGAAGCCCGGCCAATCTTCATTATCCATTACAAACAAGCGTTTCCCTGAAGCAACTGTCAGTTTGCCTAACTTACTGATATTGATTTGTGCACCCGGGATAAGCAATGCATCTTGAGTTACAGTGAATTCACCCTCATTGATATTGATAGTCATATTGTTAGATACCGGCAGGTAATAGTCGGCAGAGTTGATTCCATAACCTGCCAACGAGAATGAAAACTGCCCTAATTTAGAACCGGAGTTAACAGTCCAAACAGCACGGTCGGTTGCTGCGTCATATTCTTTCTTAACCCATGTGTCAGCACTTGCATCAGCATTATCCATAAGGAACATCGCACCTGTTGTACCCACAAGTTTGATATCATCAGCTTCCTGTATACCGAAATAAGACACATTAACAGCAGAATAACCATATAATGTAGAACCGGGTCGAAATAGAACAGGTGCCTCAACATTTTGAATAAAGTAATCGGTTACAGGGAATGCGTGCCATGTTCCTCTGTTAGACAACATAGATGATGTTGCAGTGCCACCACGCCAATAACCAAGTTGGAAACCTTCACGAACAGTTGACCCGCTCATGGCGGTTATCTCTCCTTTACCCGTTGTATAACCCCAGCAGTTGAGATTAGAGCCTGATTCAAGAGTTATTTTTGAACCTGCCACAAGGTGCAGACGGCCAAAATTACCATGTGGAGCACCTGCAATTGCAGAACCGCCATTGGCAGCATTTTGTTTGGCTGTTGTTTCAATTGTACCATAAACGGTCATATTGACACCTTTGTCAAATGTAAGCATCAGGAACTGAACCGGTGCCGGAGTACTAACCGCCTCACGAGTTGGACGCGTTCCCATTGCTGCCTTACGCGTAAGGCTTTCAGGTACAACAAGTGTTGCCTTTGCAGGCAAAATATAGTTACCTTTTGGCAGTGTATGGTTACCAACCATAACTATAGTATAATTGGTTCCTGAGTTTGCATTAACAAACTGCAATGCTTCTTTCAGTGTCTTATATGCACCTTTTTCCGTACTACCCTGATATACACGGCATACCACAGCACCTGAGATGGCGCTACTGATAGTATAGCGATATCCTTCTGTAAATTCAGGTGACGGAGAAACGACATCATTAACATTCTTACCTTCCTCAACATATTTTGCAAGGTTGGTGTTTTTATTGTAGAAACCGCCTTTGAGTACAAAATATCCCATCTGACCGCTTCCGTTGACAGCACCATCAGTGCCACCTGTGGCAGCACCCCAGAACTTGCCGGCATTAACGGTACATTCCGGACGACCAACAACAGAGCCTGCCACTTGTACTTGCTGTGCGGCAAGTCCTATACCATACGCGGTAGTACCGGAAGCAGTAGCGGTATAAGTTCCGCTATTGATAGTTGCAGAAGCGCCAATGCCGTGGGCACCGGCAAACGGTCCGGACGCAGTGTTGCCTTTTACCGCATTCAGATAAATGGCATACGATGTATTTCCGCTGGTGGCGGTGGCTGTAACTGTGTTATTGGTTGATTCCAATTCGCCGATGCACTCAAAGCCCGCAACTCCGGAAAATTCGGTATTCACAGTCTGTGTACTATTAACAGCCGCCAAACGGCAGTTGACATAAATACCTTGTACTGTTTCTGTACCTGTGGCTGTGATTGTGGAGCCGGAAATGGTTGTCTTCCCTGCTTCAATAAAGAGTCCCCTGGCAGTTGTGGTTTTCGCCTCCGCAGTTATTGTAGAGTTTGTTATTGTTGTCGGACCTCCGGTCCATACACCATAACAAGTTGTTGTGCCATTGGTCTGCGCTAAGATTTCAGCGTTGGTGATATTCAGTTCGCCATAAGCATACGCCGCATTTCCGTCTTCATCGGAATCAGCCGATATCGCGGGTCCGTTGAGACGGATTCCGTATGCGGTGGTTGTGGCAGCTTTGGCGGTGTATGTACCTCCATTGATGGTACATTTGGGAGCGATGGCATATTCTCCGTAGTTATATATATTCGCATATTGGTTGTATGCTGCTGTTGACCATTTGTTGCTTGAACTGTCTGACTTAAGAGTCGCCGGAGTAAGATTCCTCTTATAGTTTGCAATCATCACAGCATCCGCTTCAGCACCGGTACGGGTCGTTGCTGTAACCGTCAGATTCTTCAGCGTGGCATTTGTAGTATATGAAAAACCGGAAATGGTGGAGATTGCTCCATCTATAACAATACCCATTGCCGTACTGTTGGCTTCCGCGTTAATTTCCGCAGCTGTCACATTCAAATTACCTGCAACGGAATATATACCATACGCTGTTGTCGTAGTCACGTTGGCAGTAAACGTACCGCCGGTAATGGTTGTGTTGCCTCCGGAACTTACGGCACGTGCTGTTGTCGTACCGGAATTGGCAATAAAATCGCCGCCCTTAATGATAAGCGTCGGATATGCCTCTGCATTACCGCCAAGAGAATGGTCGGGTGCAAATGTTGTTCTGGTACGTGTGGCAGAACAAACAGCGTAAGCATTAGTCGTTGTAGTGCGTGCTTTGTATGTACCACTGTTGATGGTTACCTTGGCAGCACTCGCATACTCACCTGCATAATTGGCTGTAGTATTGTAAATTGTGCGGTTCGCGGCACCCACATACACTGCGTAGGCAGTAACTGACTGGTTGGCAAACATCTCTACCGTGTTATCCGTGAGTGCGACATCCGCTTTGTTGCAAGCCGAGTTGGTTTGCGCACCCGCGGCGGCATAAATACCATAAATATAACGTGAACCTTCCACATAGAGATTAAGGTTCTTTATTGTCTGTGTAATATGTTTAGCAGACTTGGAACTATAGTCACCATCCATGTAGATACCGTAGGCATATTGGTTAGTGGAGGCGACATTACCGTCATTTATGACTCTGATAGTACCGCCGGTTATTTTCAGGACGCCGCACTCCTGATTGCTGTGCGTTCCTTCAGGAGTTTCCGTTACCCCCGTTCCGACGGTGGATGTCTGCATATAAATACCGTAGGCATAACTTGTTTTGGAAGTGGAATTAATTGTACCGCCGCTCATGGTGAGAGAACCGGCATAACCGCTTGAAGCCGTGGCACTGGCCGCTGCGCGGACATATACGCCAAATGCATAAGCTCCCGTTAGAGTCTCTGCATTGATAGTACCATTGTTGATAATAATGTCTCCATATCCACGGATACCGTAGGCATACGTATTGCCGTTTGCCGTAATCGTACCATTGTTAATGGTTGCTTTACCACGAGAAGTGGCCTTAGCAGCAACATACACACCATAGGCATCGCGTGCTTTACGGGTGGCTTTAATTGAGCCGCCGTTCATAGTAAATGTCTTACCCGAATTGACATATACACCTGTTGCATACAATCGGTCGGCTGTAGTTTGTTTCGTGTTGGTGTTCTCTATCTCTATCGTTCCGCTATTGAGTATCACATTGCCATTATTGACAAAGACACAGTACAGAGCGTTGGTGTGTGTGCCTGTAGCACTTATCTTACCGCCGGTTTTGCTGTCTTTGATAGTCAGCGTCTTGCCCGATGCGTTCATATAGAGCATGGGCGTTACTGTCGATGAAACAGTACCGCTCAATATCTTACCATTCAGGTCGAGAGTAAACGTATTGGTAACACTTTGTATAGCAGCCAAAGTACCAAGGTCAACATTACGCAACAATTGCAGCGTACAACCTGCATTGGCATTGGCTTTTGTCAGTGCCGTAGCCCAATCGCCTTGATAGATAAGTGTTGTACCATCAGATTTGATAACCTTGGCATCATCTGTTGCTTCGGCTTCTGCAGTAGCAGTCAGCGTAACATCATAATTAGTTCCGGCAACTGAAGTCAAGCGAAGTTGCTCCTTAGTCTCACCTGCAGCACCGTTAGGATTAAATGAATAATTAACAGTAACTGTTGTTACACCTGTTGAGAAATTAGGTGTAACAGTGTAACCGGTAACGGCAAATGCACCACTACCACTTGTGTGAACTATAGTAGGAGTGGTCGGAAAGTCATCCTCCGCAGCATAATTGAAGGTATATGTTGCAGTACCGGTCTTAGTCGCATCACTTGTAGTTGTGAATACATCGGTTGCTTCCGCACCAACGAACTCAAGTGCCGGGAAATTGGCTGTAACGGTACATTTAAAGGCTGCGCTACTCGCTGCTTTCGATTGCAGAGATATAGTGGTCGAGTTATTACGACTTGCACCGCCATAAGTACCGCCGCCGTTGAATTTTCCGGTAGCTTTAACATTGGTTCCGTCCAAACTCCAAGTAATATCCGTAAACTTACCATCAGACGACTCTGGCGTTTTGGTAAGGTCAAGGGCAATAGTTTTCATGTTAGAAGTTGCAAAAGTAACCGTAAACGGATAGTCTGCTGATGGATCTGTTGGATCAAGTGCAATAGAAGTTGGAGTAACACTATTGACGGTTACTTTAACTATATTAGCCGTAGCAGTATAAGAAGTTCCTCTGCCAGAAGATGAACTTTGAGCAAGCCCAACGCTACCGCTTAAAGTTGCGCCTGTAGCAGGTCCGGCTGTTATAGCTCCTGAAATGGTTGCATTATAACCTTCTGCTAAATCAACCCAATAATAGTAAGTTGCATTAGTACCGCTGGTCGTACTTCCAGCGCTTTTTTGAGCACCAGAAGTAGCACTTCCAGGCTTTGTACTCGAAGTGCCATAATAAACAGTACCCTTTCCGGTTTCACCCGTTTTGTTGATTGTCAGGTTTGCATAGTATGTTGTCGTCGAACTTGCAAAAGCAGAAACGGCAAACACCAAACTACCAAAAACTAAAAGTAAATTTTTCTTTAGTAACATAATTATGTTTTTTACAAAATATTATTCAATTTCAATTTCTATTTCCTCAGAATCATCAATGCTCAAGTCACTTAAATACTACCCTGCCGACAGATTTCTTGAGTAGCGCACATGCGCTTACGCGTATATACTTTTTCATGGTGCAAAATTACTAAAAAAAAACATACGATTTAGTTAAATAATTTAACAAAATCATACGTTTTTATACAGTTTTTATTGTTTGGCAAAAATTACACATCTATTTTTTTGATAAACAGACGTTTAAATTTTCTACCATATAATATTTACAAAATATGAACACATTAAAAATCTATGTTAAATCTATATATTTGCGCCGTATTGACAAGTATTTTATGCTTTATAGCAGAATATAGTGTTAAAAAATGTAATCAAATTAACAACTACGGGAATTTGGGACCTTTTTTAGAATAGAAATTCGCCAATTTTACCGATTTTATCGGACATCATGAGTTGTCAGACTATTGAGCAATTTGTTTATTTTGATTACAACATAAAAATTACCTGAAACATCAATGCTATAATTAGAAGATAAATAATAGTTACATTATGCTTTACACGAACCTGATTCATAAAAAAGGTTTCGCGTATGTTACCTATATCCGCAGCACTACCACCTAAGAGATATGCAAGATATGCAACTTTTCGCACTCACAAAAAGCAGAAAAACATAAATTTCTGCACTCGCGGAGTGCAATAGTATATTATTGTTGTCAGATGAAAGCACTATGGTACTATTGATTTTTTACAACACCATGAACTTCGAGTGCAATTGTTTATTATTCAAGTTTCGCAAGTACGACAAAGTATCTTATTATAGAGGCTAATCTTTTTAAAGTCAGATTCAAAGGCTAAAAACCGCGTAGCGGTTTCATGTTAATAGAATTTGAATAACCCACATCATCTTTTATTTTTTGATTTTTTCGGTGTATCGAACCATTGAGCAAGTCAAATGAACAAAGAAAATTTATTTGCTTTGTCATGACGTAGCCAATGGTCTGTCTAAGACGAACACCCGAAAAAATCAGATTCTATGAGGTGAAGGATTAAACATTCAGGGTCTATTAATATTAAACGGCTAACGCCGTATGTGGTAATAGATTGTAAATATAGCCTATTAACATTGAACGGCTAACGCCGTAGGCGCGGATAGGTTGCGTGTCAAATGTCTATTAAAAGATATTCCCTACGGGAAATGAGGTTATGTTTTGTGCCATTTTTCTATTAATAGATATTCCCTACGGGAAAAAAGATTAGGCTGTGTGTCAAAGGTCTATTAAAAGTTATTCCCTAACGGGAAAACATTTTTTGACGAACACTAATAATTGTCAAACTTTGTTTTCTTTTTCATAGGTAAAAGGGTCGGCTTCGCGATACATCGGGCAGCGTTCACGAAAATGGTGCAGAGCTTCAAGGTCGAGAGTAGCAAGACGTGTGCCTGCCTCATTATCGGCATAAGACACGAGATGGTTCAAACGTGTATCTATAATAGTAGAATGACCGGTATAATGGATATTATTGCCATCAGTTCCTACACTATTAACACCACAGACGATGGCTTGATTTTCAATACTTCGAGCAACTAAAAGATTGTCCCACCATGCAATGCGCTCTTCTGGCCATGCCGCTACATAAATCAACACGTCATAATCAAAACCACTTGTATTACGACTCCACACAGGAAAACGAAGGTCATAACATATCTGCAGACAGAATTTGACTTGCTTATATTGGACAATGAGGCGATTTTGCCCGGGACTGAAATATCGCTGTTCGCCAGCACGTGCAAAGAGGTGGCGTTTAGGTTCAAAAGAGGAATCAGTAGGCGTTATAAAAAAGCCCATATTATAATATTTATCTACACCATCTATACTTTTTGACGCAATAAAACTACCGACGATAGCGATATCATACTGACGTGCAAGGCGTTGCAGTGTTCTGACGGTCATACCGTCAAGTGCTTCGGCAAGGTCAGGACGGTCAATACAAAATCCTGTAGAGAACATTTCAGGCAAAACCGCAACATCAGCATGTCCGGCAATAGCGGCAAGACGCTGTTCGAGAAGTTTCAGATTAGCCTGAATATCAGCCCAAATAATAGGATATTGAAGTAGTGCAATGGTCATGATTTGTTAAGTTATAGTGATTTAACTGATAACGGATTATATTGCGAAAGAGTCCGGGTGTTTGCCTTTATGTTGCGCAAAGAAATATTTTATGGCAAGCATATCATCATCAATATCGCCGCTGATAGTAAATGGTTCAGACACACAGACTTCTTTTGTTTCATAGTCAAGATAGGCGAGCAGCAGAGGTACGCCAGCCTTTTGCACTATACGATAAAAACCTGTTTTCCAATCAGCATTAGCACTACGCGTACCTTCAGGCGTGATGACGAGCGTAAAATGCTCATTGTCTGCGAAGCATGATGCTAAATAGTCGGTTAGACCATTTGAGTCAGAACGATTGACAGGAATACCGCCCATACTGCGAAAGAGTGCACCTAACGGACCGCGAAACCATGAGTCTTTCATCAGAAAATGCATACGCCTGCCCATCCTGTAGCAAGCCAAATGTCCAACTACGAAATCCCAATTAGAGGTGTGAGGAGCCACACACACAACACAATGAGTAATGGCGGGTGACTTATCAATCACCCGCCATCCGAATATGTGTTTTATTTCAGTGGACATCAATCTTTTTTCTTACTTGGAGCACTTGCAGGTTTGGCTATTGCTTCACGCATCTGCGTATCGGCTTGAATGTTCTGCATCTTATAATAGTCCATGATTCCAAGATTGCCCGAACGGAAAGCATCAGCCATTGCTCTCGGTACTTCTGCTTCGGCAAGAATAACTTGAGCACGCGCCTCTTGAGCCTTGGCTTTCATCTCTTGCTCTTGAGCCACAGCCATAGCACGACGCTCCTCTGCTTTGGCTTGGGCTATGTTCTTATCTGCCTGAGCCTGATCCATTTGCAACTGTGCACCAATGTTTTTACCAACATCAATATCGGCTATATCAATAGACAGGATTTCGAAGGCTGTACCGGCATCAAGTCCTTTGCGTAACACAAGTTTGGATATACTATCCGGATTTTCAAGCACTTGCTTATGACTTTCGCTGGAACCTATCGATGATACTATTCCTTCGCCTACACGTGCAAGGATAGTATCTTCGCCTGCACCTCCGACAAGTTGTTTGATATTGGCGCGCACCGTAACACGTGCTTTGGCAATCAACTGAATACCATCTTTAGCAACGGCTGCAACAGGCGGAGTGTCAATAACTTTAGGGTTAACAGACATCTGTACAGCCTCAAACACATCTCGTCCGGCAAGGTCGATAGCGGTAGCCATCTGGAAGGAAATGTCGATATTGGCTTTAGCAGCCGACACAAGGGCATGCACAACGCGCTCGATATGACCTCCGGCAAGAAAATGCGCTTCCAAACCATCGCGTGTAACGTCTTTGAGCCCTGCTTTATGAGCCTCAATAAGACAATCAACGATGCGACGAGGTGGCACCTTACGAATACGCATCAGGAAGAGTTGAATCAACGATACGTGAACACCCGATACTATGGCGGTTATCCAAAGTAAGAAGGGAACGTAATAAAGAAATAAAATTACAAGAATTGCTATAAGAGCAATCAGAATAAAACTTGCTGTATTCATGTTTATAGATGTTAGATGTTAGTCGTTAGATATTAGATATTAGATATGAGATATGAGACATTAGATATGAGGTAGTTGGCGAACGACAACGTGATTGCCTTCGATAGCTACAACTTCTATGTCAGTATCTTCATCGATAAATGATTTAGTAGATTTAGCCTCTACCTCCTTCCCATTGATAATTGCTTTACCCATAGGTGCTAATCGACCTATTGATTTGCCGGTATCTCCTACATTGATACCTAAACCGTCAATGAGGTCTACTTTTGATTCTATATCAGTGGTAAGTGCCATTTTTTCAAGCATTTTAGACTTAAAAAAGGCATATACACAACATGCGGCAAATACAAGTGATAAGCCGAGCGTGATATGTCCGGCAAGCGGACTAATCCAGTAATACGCTCCAACTGTAGCACCGGTAAGACATAAAATACCTACCGAACCGACAGCCCCGACACCCGGAATGAGCAATACTTCAGCAAGAAGTAGCAACACCCCGACTACAACGAGAATAATAACAAGAGCAGTGTACATGATAGTTGATAGAGTTAATTAAGTTGATAGAGTTGATTTTAGATGACTTAGATGTTTTAGATGAGTGAGTTAATTTGTTAATTGTTTTGCACCGCAAAATTAAGATTTTTTTTCTGAAAAAACAAATTTTTTGTAAACTTTACTAAAAATCAATGTCTTTATAAGGCGAACGGCGATTTTCGGTGAATTTGTATAGATGTTGTTTAGGTTTCAAATATAATAAATAATAGTTCGTTAAAAAATTGACGTTATATATTATGCTAGGCGGTTGCTTTAAGACCAAATAGCAAGAGTTCTTTGAAATAGTGTTCTTTTTGCCCTTGATTTTT
>Ga0326513_10000147_pt1 | contig 55697 bp, 95 predicted proteins | sample 2_2465_0518_D_FD_203654 | JGI IMG/M metagenome (GOLD analysis project Ga0326513, IMG submission 203654) | Bovine rumen microbial communities from UC Davis, California, United States - 2_2465_0518 | ecosystem: Host-associated > Mammals > Digestive system > Stomach > Rumen | place: USA... | reverse complement strand
ATCGCAACTTCACTCCGCTAAAGCGGAATTGTATGCAGGGGGGGGATACAATTTACACAATTTATTGTACGAGGATCCCACACAATTCATCCCTCGAAATCTTTCCAGTCTCTGCTAATTGATGGTGATACTCGCACAACGTAATGAGATTGTCATCATCGAGTGCTCGCATGCCATCCTCAGCGACCGGAACGATATGATGAACTGAAATTCCTCTGTGCTCAAGCACTCCTTCTTTGAGACAGACCTGACACAAGTAGTTGTCGCGTTCCCTGATTGCCAGACTCTTTCGTTTCCAAGCTGAAGTTCTTCGGAAGTTTGCAGCTTCTGTCTCGGCCTTCGCCCTGATCCTGGGACACCGGTATCCCCTCTCATGGATCCGGCCGCACCTCGGACATGATACCAACATAATGAATCACTCCTCAAACAAAAGAAGCGCAGCAGATTCTTCTGCCACGCTCCCGTAGTGTAATAATATCATAGTCCGCATTATAGGACAACGGACAGACAGGTACAAAAAAGTACAAAAAGGTACAAAAAGGTATGGAGTTTCAGTCCGGGATGGCTCCAGGGTACAGGGTATTGATGATGCCGGGCAGATTGACGAGTGCCGCGCCATGGACAGTCTTAGTCTGACTGACTGAATAGCCTAAGTAATCTGCTATCTCTGTTATGCTGTAGCTGTCCAGATTTGGTTTGAGCCTGAGATACCTGCACGACATAACGTCCTGTTCCGGTTGGCTGCTCAGCATGGAGATAGCAGTGGAGATCTCGTCGTTGACCACGCTCAGCTTACTGGATGCATTGATAATCCTGTCGAGCCTATGCTGTCTGGAGACAATGAGGTCAGAAAGGTCCGACACCTTACTTCCCCCCGGCATTCCGTCATAGCTGATAGCACCCACCGACTCCTGCACGGATACCAGCTCGTCATACTCTTCCTTCAGCCTTCTAACTTCCAGCCTCAGCATCCGGTATCTCCAAAGCCAGGCCTTAGTGAGTTGATTTCTTTCTTTCAGCGTCATTGATCAGCTTCTCCTCTTTAGACTTCCAGATTCCGTACTGTCTGCGCGACATAAGCGTATACCATCCCTTGTCATCATCCCTGTACCCCTGCGCTGCCCAGACAGAAATCAGAGTACCGATTCTGTCAGGATCTATACCGGCCGTCTCCAGGACCTTCGCCGCAGCAGGAGATGGGACAATCACCAAGACCCCAGGATTCTTCTTAAGTTCTGCTTTGATTATCGATGTCTCTATCAGATTCATTCCTGCCCTCTCCAACCTCCTTCTGTTTAATCCTCCCTCCAGATTGTATCTCTTTTGGTATTCCCGCCAAACACGGCGCCGCCGGGAAAGCTCAGGCCGGCAGCGGCCGTATTGGCTTTCTGCTTCCGCAGCGTTTCCTGCTCCAGTTGCTGATCGTCATACAGTTTTTGCCATAATGCGTGCCACTGGTCGACGAGCTGGATCTTTACGTTGAGAATGTTGCTGACCTCAAACTCATCAAAACCGCCTTCGAATAGCTGAAAGGCCTGGAGTCTGTATTTATAACCCATCAGATTATCACACCCAAGACGCCGGTGCAAATATCGCCGTCGGCAAAGCGTAACCTCGGCTATGCTGATCTTCTGATCGGGATACTTTCGGCAAAGCTCCATGAATATCTGTTCCGGCGTCATGCACTCTTCGGACATATCTATAACCTGATCGACCTGATCCGGGGTAAGCAGATCGCGTTTTATGCTCAAGTCCCATCCGCCTCCTTCTCACGCCGTGTGTTGAGCACCTCGCAGGTACAGACGTAAGCAATTTCAAGATGGTCCTGCAGATCCTTCAGCGCATCGTTTTTCCTCATGTAGGCAAGCATTTTCAGGAGTGTCGTGGATGCCACATCAAGCTCATCTATCGAGATGTCATAGTCCACGCTGCCGTCAGGATGCTCTACTGTCTTCATCCTCGTCCTCCCGCACAAATATAATTGTTATGTCTACAAGCGTCTTAACAGCACGAATCCCAGTGGCAAGAGCTGTTACGATCTCCTCATTCGTGATATCCGGCATATACAGATCCGGGTTAGCTTCATGCTTCTCCTTCAGCTTGTTCAGGACCTCAATCGTTCTTGTTGGCTTCATTTTTCGCTTCCTCCAATCTCTCAATCCAGCGCCACAGCTTTGTCGCGATCCGCATATCATCAGAATCAAGGTCGAGGACAAAGCACACTGCAGCTATATCGGATAATTCCTCCTCAACCATCTCTTTCGCTTCACTCATTGTCACCGGTGTCGGGTTCTCTCCTCTCAGGATCCGCGACATCTTCAGCGCCGCTTTCCCCAGCTCCGCGCATTCCTCCGCAAGCTGTTCGTACAGCGCAGGCACAGGTATGGTTCTCAGCTTCTTTTTGAGCTTATGCATTTTCATCCTCCTCCTCCGCATCAATCTGTGACGGCAGCATCACCACATCATGGTCATGCTGTTCCTCCAGCAACTCAAAATATTCCTCATCAGTCATCATTATCCCCTCCAGCCGAAACCAGCGCCGTCAGCATCGCGCCAAGGACAGCACCGCTAAAAAAGCCAACGAAAAATAAGATCATGCGGTTACTCCTTTCAGATCATCCAAACTCATTTGATTATCCCTTGGCAAAACAAGCATTTCTTCCTTTGCCCTCTTGTAAAATTCCTTATTGATCTCGAATCCATAAAACTGCCGTCCAGTTTCAAGGCAGGCTCTTCCAGTCGCTCCGGAGCCGAAACACGGATCAATCACAACATCGCCCGGATCTGTGCAGACTTCAATCAGCTGTTTTAACAGCTTAACGCTTTTCTGCGTCGGGTGGATCTTTGGGATTTCCTTTCCATCTCTCTCGTATTCCATCCAATCAAGAATCATGTGCCCTGTTCCCCTGACTGGCTTTCCGTCCTCGTCATAGATTGCACCGTTGCGGAACTTCGGAAGGTATGAGCGGTAGAATAAGATTGCTCTTTCCGTGGCTCCGACAATCCGCATATTTGCCTTGAGTGCCTGAGGACTGGATTTCTTGACAAAGGTCAGCGGTATGTAATGCACAAAGCCGTGTTTCTTCGCCGCCTCTATCAGAGTGAACTGTTGCTGGAAAGAGCAGAAAACAATCATGCAAGGGGCATCGGATGAACGACCTCTTGCTCCGCCTTTCTTCGGTTCTTTCCGCATAAGCTGAGAACAGAAGTGAAAGTATTCATACAGGTTGAAGTTGAAATCCGATGCAAACGCCGCTTTCCCTGCAAGTTTGCTTTCTCCGTTCTTATTGTCGCCGCCTTTATACCAGACCGGATTCGATCCGTAAAAGTTGGTTCCCACATTGTAGGGGACATCCGCAATGATTAACTGTGCTTTCTGGATAGCTTTTGATTTCCAGTTTTGCATGGAGTCGTTCCAGACCTCACATTTGAGCTTCTTTTTATGCTCCATGCCCCCCCGATCACTTTAATGGTATCTGTCATTCTTCCCTTATCCCTTCCATCTTTGTACCGCAGTGGCGGCAGTAACTGTCATATTTTTGCTCCCGACATTTGTGCCGGCACCACTCAGTTTCGGTAAATTCGTTTGCATAAAAAACTCTCTCAAAAATTCAGAGAGCACTTTAAGGTCATATGATGAATATCCGCAATGTTCTTCTCCGTCCTGATCATAGACAATAGAATAATAATACTTGCCGTTTGGATACTCGGTTTTTATGATCTCCTTAAAAACCATGTTTGGATTGTTTGGATTTTCTAAATTGTTTGGACTAAGAGCTGTAATCATGATCATACCTCGTCATACTCAGGCAGTGGCATCCATGCAACACACTCCAGATTTTTGTAATAAGGGTTCCCGTCATCGCAATCCTTGAGTATCCAATAGTCTCTTGTTGTGATCGGCGTTTCTCTCCCAACATAATCGCAGACATACGGAATACTGCTGACCCATCCGGTGTCATGCTCTCTGAAGATGCCTAAGTACCAATTTCTATCATCTGGTAGTCTATCGCGGCTTGATATCCACTCCTGCTTCTTCAGTGCCTCAATCCCCATCTCCAACGCCTGCCACATCTCACTGTCAATCTGTGGCTCCCAAGGTTCCGGCTCCTGAAGGCGTTCGAGTTTTGCGATTGCTTCTTTGTGTGTCATTTTCCGCTCCTTCCTTGCTTTCATATCGGCCGCGCGGCACATCATGGTTTTATCCCAAATGCTTTTCTGATCTCATCAATCTTAAGCATATCTTCGCCAAACGGATCGTATTTATCACACTCTATTTTGCCGTATTCGGATGGTGGCTTCTTTTTGCATGTGAAATCAGGATCGCCGTCCATATCAAGCGACCATGCTTGCATGTTATAGCAGTTTATACATGGACGAGGTATGTTTTTTCTTTTCATTCTTTCCCCTCTTCATCCCATTCTTCCGGTTTATACTGCATTGACAGCCAAACCTGTATAGATACGTTCTGAGTTCTTCCCATTCTTTTCCATTTATTTCCAGGATAACACCAACGCTCCCAATACCACACCGAAGGATCTTCTATACCATCACGACCAGCCATATTTCCGTGATTTGACGTTACTGATTCTGCCCATCTATGCCATACATCATATGCCTTATCAGATAAGATTGATCTAGAACCGTTGAAATTACCTATCATTGAAGCAATATCCGAATCGGTTAAACGGCTCTTGATATAATCAGCATTTGTCATTCTTCCGCTCCTTCCGCTTCTTCCTTGTCGAGTTCTTTAAGCAGAGCTTTCTCGTTTTCCTCTACTTCACAAGTATTACAAGTCCATTTTTCACACTTATCGCCAGTATACGGGCAGGAACCGTGAAAAAAATGCTTGTAGTATTCATTCATTCTTCACCTCCTTCCGCTTCGATTACTACATCCTGAGCATCTATCAATCTTCTAGCTGTTACAATTCCGTTGTAAAAATCGGACAAGTCCTGCTTGATCACTTCTCTGTCAATCAGGTCTCCGTGCTTCTCCGGAACCTCAACCAGTGGACAACCTTTCTTCATTTCATCCCAAGTCTCAAAACCGCTGTTTGCTTCTTCACTTTGCAAGATACAATTGTCATCATCTGTACTTACCATGAATGGGCAGTCTATGCATTTATTCTGCATTCTCATGCCCTTGATCAATACCGACATTTATTTACCACCTTCCGCTTTGATCACTGCCGTCATGCCTTTTACATCGCGTATTGTAATATATGGCACGTGAACCGGATTTAAAACAGTCGCTTTCAAAAGCTTGTCACTGTCAATCAGGTCGCCATGTGGCTCTTTTATCTCAACCAGTGGACACCAATCAGGCCTGCCCGATTTCATTTCTTTTGTTGCCATGATCTGAGATAAAACAGCACAACCGTATAAATCAGAACATGGACACTGTTCGCAGTTTTTCGGCATCTTCATGCCTTTGATATAGACTCCCATTTCTCACTCAATTCCTCACTCAATTATTTGAATTTGACTCGATTTTAACTCAAATCCCGGCCATTACTTTTCTCCTGCCATAACTCCCGCAATGATTATCGCTGTTGAAATAACTTGCGTATCGTTGGATATCTGTAAGCCTGTCTCTGTTATCAACCACCACATTGCCACGCACCAGATATAACCAGCGAACACTCCAGCTATAAATTTCATTGTTTTACCTTCCTCTCAAATCCCGGCTGTTACCTCATCAGATCATTTAACTGACATCAACAGCCCTACAATCACCGGAATCACAAAACAGATAGCAAAAGCCCTGAGCCTTTCCCACAGAGAGACAGCGAGATTTTCTCGTCCAATTTCTTTGCAATCACGTTTCCATTCTCTGACAATGAGAAAAATACCAATTAACCATAATGGAATTACTATTGTAAGAACAATCATTATCATCCGCATAATTTCAATCCTCTTCTTCATATTCCTGACACAACAGCAAGAATCCCACCGCTGTCAGCTCTCTATCACTAATTGTTACAGAATCCAATTTGCACGTATCATTGTCATCATGGTTTTTGCATGACTCACAATAGCAATAAATCATACCATCACCTCAAATCTATGTGCTGATTCGCCGACCACTGAATATCAATACTGTTGGAATTCCCAGCAACAGCATCCCCATACTTTTCAAAGAATTCTGTCAGCTTTTCATTCAGGTCAATCAGGATGTCTTTCGGATCGCCGTGGCAGTAGATGTCTACCCATATAGGCAAAAGGTATGTTGTCTTTTTCTTCATCCGCATCACCTCAAATCTCAATCCATGCTCTTAACCAAGCACCGGGTGAATATCAATCAACAATCCCTGGGAGATTATCAAAATCCCTTGTAATCTCCGGACAATCCTCTACTTTTATCACATCAAGTGTATGTATGCTGTTTGGCTCCGGAACATCCGCACATACATTGTCAACCGTTTGATATGCATACCTGCCGGAACCATCCAGATACTTAATTATCCTAATTCGTCTGATGTGCTTTCCAAGCATTCTCTGCCACAGAACATAGCCAAGAAATTTATGGGCATTATCCGTTGTTATTTTCATCCGCATCACCTCAAATCTCGATTCATACTCTTAGTCAGCACCGTGGGAAAATCAATTTTTCTCTGCGTAACTGCAAAAATCATTCGGTTGAACGCTCTCGCCGCATCTTCCCAGCTCACAGGTAAACATCGGCTGATCTCCGCTCCAATCATCCGCACAATGAATGCAGTGCTTGCATGTAATCAGTTCCCTTTCGTAAACCTCAATTTTTGTCATACTTTTTACTTTGAGAGTAAAAATAAATCCCGATGGAAGCTCCATCTCGTCACCTCAAATCTCAATCAATCCATTCAGGCTTTGGAAATCTGTCAGTATATATGATCTCTTCCATTTCTTCTTCCTCAATATCAAAAGCATCATCCCAGTAATAGTAAATGCTTTTATCGTGATCTTTTGGAAGATAGCAGACGATAATTGCATAACTATCATCGCCCGCATATCCCGTGCACCACCACGGCATATTAATTTTTGCCATATCAATTAATGGTCTAGGATCGTCTACTGAGTGAGTCTTAAAACGGTATCTGATATACGTCATCCGCATCACCTCAAATCTTCTCTCTGCACTTCCACACTTTGTATCCGCATGTCCTCATGCTTCTGTCCTCATACAGCTCATGCATCTGAAAGAATTTGTCCATCTTGTCAATACAGTAAGTTTCGTCGTCGTCGCATTCCTCATATTCTTTGTTCCACTTCTGACAGTCAGGACATATAAACCGCTGACAGACTTCCTGACAACCTTCCATAAAATCATCCTCACTCATGCCATCATCAGGATCTACATAATCCCAGATTGCAGAAGCGACTCGACTACAAGCAAGATGTGCTTTCCAGTCATACATTTCTCCGTCATAGACGAATTTCTGATATTCGTACTGCTCGCCTTTCTCGATGTCTCTTCCACACCAGTCACACTTATGAGGTTTCCGAGCTTTACGGACTACAGTCCCTAAGTCGTCATACATCGCATTACCTCATACCATCTTGCCAAACTCAGCAGAATGATCAGTTCTCGTCACTATCAGTTCCCTTTGCATACATTCCAATACTCCCCAGATCTTCAAGCAGGTTGTCACAGTCAACGACAATTCTTTTGCCATCTGGAGTAATCAAAACGTCCATATCACCACCACAGACGGTTATAAAATTCAAAATGTAATTTACAGCTTCGTACAACTTGGGATCTCTCATGCTTCGTAAGTACTCCTTCCTCATCTCTTCGATAAATTCATCGATAAAGCTACAATCATCACAATTCTGCAATCCGCGTGGATTATCGCAGTGGTATTTCGGGTAATCCGCACCTTTGTCTCCATGTCCAGTGCATTGCTGATTCTCGCAGTCAAAGCAAGTGTTCTGCCTGGTGCATCCATTCAATGTCAGCATCCTTCCTCACCGCCTTACTGCAAAAATCAAGTTCTCTAAGCTCTCCTCTAAGGCCGTCAAAATTGCGACAGATCCTCAATTTACCATCTGCAAAGACACAATCCCTGCACCGCGTCAGCACTCCGTGATTGTCGCTATACTGGAAGTCGGTACCATCGGTTACATAATCAATTATCATCTCTACGTGTGCCATTTCCATCTTGCCTTTCCCACTCATTTTTCAATTCTTCAAATCTGTCATCCAGCACAAGAGCCGTTGCTTCAATAGCAATCCGCATAAGCTCCATATCAAGCGTGTTCCAGTCGATGCAGGTTGAGTCTTTCCGCTGACCTGCGTTCTTCTGCGTTGCCATTCGGATCAGTCTTTTGACGGATTCTTCCAGTTCTGGAAGATTAGCTACCTGATTGCCTTTCCAGAACATCGCCCACATGGTATCCTTGATCGGATTAGGATCCTGTTTGCTCATTCCTTCGTTCCCTCTCCTTCAACAGATCTTCTTTCCACTTCAACCATCCCGGTTTATCAATCGTTTCACTGCCGTAAAGATTAAACTCTTCCTGATAATCGCAGTCGTTAATCATGACAGCAAGGTCCTTATCACTCAACTCCTTCAAATGCCCTCTCACGATCCCCTGCACCAGGGACGGCATGTATGTCTGCCGCCCCTGACAATAGCGGATAGCGCAGATTGCGAGAGTGCCGAAGTCTTTAGGACTAATACGCACTGTATTCTGCTGTTTCAATTCCTACTCCTTCCACGCTCTCAACCTTCCGCTCGTAGCTGTCAATATTCTTCTGCATATCGAAGTCTTTGAGGATCACATCAGAGAACCAATCCTTTGCGTGTTCCGCTGAGTCAGCATAGACTCGAACGTATTTCTTGACGGTCTCCACAACACACAGCTCATAGGTCTGGCTGTCGTCGTCTTCGTCTTCGCCATCTTCGTAGTCGTAGTCTGTGACTTCTTCGGGGTTTTCGCTTACTTCGAGCTGTTCTTCGGGTTCGTATTCTGTAACGAGTCGGTTTTTCATGTCGCTCTCCTGTTCCATGCTTCTACAGCTTCACTCATATAGTGATACAATCCACTTTCCGCACCGCATCCACCTTCATCGTATCGGCATATTACCGCATATCTGTCACGCCATCCGTCTTTACCTTTGAAGATGCGAATAGTCGCTTCGCCACCGCAAAACGGACAAGGTTTCAATTCTGTTTCCATGTTCTCACCTCACCAGCAAAGCGTATGGCAAGCACCTGTCGCCATCTCCCAGCTCCTCACAATGGAAATAGCTTCTGTGTACCTCAAATAACCCACAGCACAATTCCCGTTGTAACCACTACCGCAGGCGTTATAATCATAGCCACCGCTGCATCCTGTTTCCACGTAGCCACAATCAGTATAAGAGTCTCCAGAATAAGCAGTATCACAGACATAACCCTGATAACTTTCATTGCATCCACTCCCCTGATAGCTGTTATAAATTCCATTGTCGCCGCTTCCATCCCATGTGTACCCACCGTACACACAGTCGGATAAAACGCTGCCATAGGTCCCTGTACAGTAGTCATAAATCAAGACTCGATCCGGATTGGATGGATCCGTGCCGCAGACCTCAACAGAAGAGCCGGTTCCGATCTGCCCGATGATGTTACCTGCACAGTCACGGACATTTGCCCAGTGGGACATTGTGGATCCGCCAGAACAAGAGTAAGACTCAGAGTAGCCACAGTCGCCGGAGTAGTCATAATTGTAATTACAATCGTAATTACTTCCGCAGTCATCTGGGTAGCTTTCCTGATAGGTCCCGCATACACAGTCCCACATCTCGTGCCCGCAATACGGGCAATAGATGTACTGATCGTAGGCGGTGGTTTCGTCATAGTATGTACCTGTGCATCCATGGACTCCTCCACAGCTCCAGTCATCCAGTCCAAGCTGGCATTCCCACTGAGGGCAGGCAGTGGCGACTGATGTGATTGCAAGTGACAAAATTGCGGAAAGTACAAATTTTTTCATTTCTTTTTTGTCTCCTTATCAATAATTTTCATCCTGAGCCGCGCCGTCATAAGCAAACTGTCGAAAATCTCAGGACTCTCCCATTTGATACCTGTTTTGATGATGTATGTGTGTTCGCTCTTTGTGACCAGTGCGAGGTTATCAATGTTGCAGTTCAGTCGGTTTCCATCCCGGAACAGGATCACGTGACCGGGCGGAAGTCTGCTGTGTTCCTGTTCCCACACTACCAGATGTTTCTTCCGCCACTTTCGGGGCTGACCAACTTTCACCCAGAGGTAGCCCGACTTTTCCAATCGCTCAGAGCCCAGAGGAAGAGTTCTCCTGTTTTCACCCGGCTTGAACTGTCCGGCGATACTCTGCTTTTCTCTTGGAACTTTCTTCCCCTTGTTTGCAGGAATATGACCTTTTGGGTACCTGTGATTGTTTCCTGTTGTGAGTCCATGACGCTCACAGAAAGCATTGATCATTGTGCGAGATACTTTACGGTAGTGATCGGGAAAGGCTTTATTGAAAGCGTCCGCTGACTCCTGATAGGTGTGACCAGGGATGAAGCCGATCAGGAATGCTTCTTCCTCAGCGTTATACCTTCTCTTGCCCATCGATCAGTCCATTATCCACAAGCAGCAGGTCCGGAGACTTCACGGTCCCATATTCCGCTGCAAACTCTGCCGCCCTCATCGCAAGGTTGCCATTCTGGATGATCTGGGATGCGATAGAGGTGACGGCTTTTGACCTTGCTATCTCTTTGTCGAGATCCTCAGCTTTCAAGCTGTCATCCTGTAGTCTTTCCAACTGCTCAAAGAGAACATTGTTGAGATCGCTTAATTTATTCTTCATGGCAGCTCCTCATCTCATGGCAGACACCGCCATGGTACTGACACATCGGGACCAGCAGACCTTCCAGCTCGGGAGTGGCATCCAAAGCCAGTGCACACATTTCCTTCACAACAAACCTTGTCTCCTCTGCCGCCTTGTTGCAAAGCCTCTTGTTTGCGATCGCCATCAGCTCCTCAGCGTTTGCATCGAGGATCATATTGACAGGGGTATTTCTAGGAGCCGCATCGCCGTCCATAGCATCCTGTCTGTCATTGCGGAGTGAGCTCACATAGGGCTGTGAGTGCACATGCCTGCACAGATGCACACTTGTGTTTGAGGGAATATCCTTGATCAGGAAGGAATACCACAGGCGTCTGATTGGACTGTGTCTCGCTTCCAGAATCTTGTGTTTCCACTCGGAGGTCGGGGGCTTGATCTCTCCGAGTCCCTTGCCGTACATCGTGATCAGTGCTCTCCTCTTGCACTCTTTCCAGTCGTCCTCTGTGGGGTAGCCGATCAGTTTAATTTCCATGTCTCGTCCACCTTTCTCTTTGCACAAAACTTTCTTCCGAGTCCGTATGTAACCTCAATCCGTCCACTTGTATACTCTCTCTCGGAAACAATCCGCGACTTTCTGAAAATCGCTGGTGAGCCGTCCGGATGAGTGCTCACAACCCAATCATCTCTGTCAAGCTTCACTCTCTTATCACCTCAATTCCGTGTTCAAGCAGCTTGCTTTTAATTTCCAACATTGACTTTCGTCCCAGGTTCCGGACTCGCATCAATTTTTCTTCTGTGATTCCTTCAAGATCTGAAATGTAGCGATATCCGGCTCTTGCAAGGCAGTTGTATGATCTTACCGACAGTTCAAGGTTATCAATCGGAATAAAATTTTTTGGTTCTTCCTTTGGCGGTTCCGGTTTCGGCGTCGCTTCGAGCTGTTTCTTCAGAGCTTCGTTTTCGTTGAGTAGTCTTTGACTCTCTTCCAAAATGCGGTGTGTGCTGGCATCTATTTTGTTAATGTCAAAGCAAAATCGCCGCCGTGGATGTCTCAGCATCCTGAGTGCCTTTGCTTCCAACTGCCGAATCCGCTCTCTTGTAACTCCAAATTCTTTTGCGGTGTCTTCCAGATTCATATGGTTCCGATAGCGACACTTCAATATCTTCTGCTGTCGTTCTGTCAGATCTGCAACCGCCGCTTCCAGCCGTTTCGGGTCAAGGCACCATTCCTTCAGTACATCGTCGCCATACACAGCAACAGCAAGGTTATAAGGGTAATAGTCCTCAATCTCAATAATCGGATTGTATCTTGTTCGGTCCACAATCCCATCAAAAACATCATTCGCAGAGCATCCGAGTGCATTCATGTATTTCAGGAGGGTATCAAGCGTGAGTCCGGCTTTCCCATTGAGGTGATAACCAACGGTCTGAGGTGAGATTCCGACTTTTCTGGCAAGGTCAACCTGCTTCCATCCACGGAGCTTTCGGATAGCGTCCAGATTCTGACACAGCTTTGTTTTATCCATCCAAATCCACCTCCCTGATAAACCTTGTCGCATTGCATTTCTGGCAAAAGTAGGAGTAATCAGCGTGTTTCTCTTTCGTCCTTTTGAGACCTCTGTAGGAGATCAGGCTTCCACACCATGAGCACCGGAAAGTCAGATTTATCTCGCAACTGTCGTCGTCCTCAACGAGTCTGCCGTATCTGTCACAAAGTCCATGCTCGTTATCTTCGCAGCTTCCACACAGCTTCATTTCTTCTCGATCACCACGCTTTCTGATTTCGGATAAAGAGTGATGTTATACTCTTTGTAATCAAGTTCCAGTCGAGTCAGAGGGTGGCTCTTCTCATAAACTCCGAGGAACTTCATCAAGGCCGTCTTGCCGGTAAAACTTTCCTTCTCCATCTCATCAAGATCAACAAGCCTCATCTTTGCGATACCTCCCGAAAATTTCATCAAGGTTGATATGTTCTCCGGCATAGATCAGGGATGACTCGGAAACTCTGTATGTACTGAAGTCGCCGGGATTCATGATTGTGCAGAAGTGGGAAAAGACTCCTGTTACTACGTACTTTCCGGAAAAGCCATCCTCAAATACAATGTCGCCGGGTTCCAGGGCGTGTTTACCTTCGCCCTGGTTGTTCAGGATCCTCAGCTTGTACTCAGACAAAACCAAATTCTTGAATCCTTTGATTTTGTAGCCCCCCCCCTTCTACAATGTCCTCAATTTCAATTACGAACTTATCACCAACTTTATATCCCATGTCATTACCTCGTTTTTTAGCGTGATTTTCCTTGTTTTTGCTCTTACCCTAAGAAATATACCTTCGATGGATTCAACGAAGGATTTGACTGTTTTATTCCTTTAGTTGCTTACGCGCATGAGCTAATCTGATTGCTATTTCCTCTCGCTCTTCCTCTGTGTATTCTCTTTTCTGTGGAGGTGTGATCTTGATTCACGAAAGCGGAACGTGCGCGAAGATCGAACCATCCTCATTCTCCACAAGGTCAACCTCATCTGGGAATCTTTCAGCGAATCTCCTCACTCGGTTTGCGTGTTTTTCCTGTCCGAGTGTCAGGCTGGCTTTCTCCTGTCCGGTCAGCCCACTCAATTACGTTTTCATTGCTTCTGCTCATAGACTTCTCCTTTGACTAAAAAGGTCAAATTCTGCGTTTAGGGGTGTGGCCCTATAAATTCTACCCCTGAGGGGCTTAGTGGGGTCTCGCGATGCCTTCTCCGTGCTCAGGACCTTGTCTTCGGATACCGGACACCATCCGTCACTTCCCTTTCCGGTTTGCAGAACGGACACTTCCCATCCTCGTAAGATTCCATCAGGATCTTGCAGAGGTGTCCTTCCTTCTTTGCGAAGCATTCTCTTGAATCTCTGCATGTTGCGTAATCAGCCATGTTTATAAATTCCTTTCTCTATGCACATACTTCCATGACAGGGTCTAATATGTCCTTCCACGAAACTGTAGTTGCAATACTCACCCGGACTGATCCAGTAGGCACAGCTCTTGCAGACGGTTTTTCGCCTCTGTTCTGCCTGCTTTGGCGTCTCAGGCTTGAATTCCTTGTACAGGTGAGTTATCTTTTCTTTTCCCTTCCAGTTGAACTGCATTGTTTCCCCCTCTTGTAGTGCAGACAGGCGTTGCACTCATCCGGATCGCAGACGAAAACGCCTCTTACCATCTCAGCATGCCTGCAACCTGGATCCACATACAAAACCCTCTGTCCTCTGCCTGTGATGTATCCACAATCCTTATGCCGGTTTGCTGTTTTCATTCTCCTCACCCGGCTTTCTCGCTCCAAGGGCGTTCACCGCAAGAACGATTCCACCTAGCTCGTCATAGATCTGGATCTTGTCGTATTGATTCTCGTACTTCCAACACCATCCATGGTCTTTAGACTCTACACGACCCTTGCCGTCATCCACCAGACCAAGGTAGTTCAGTCTGGCTGTCCATGAATCCTTTTCTACAAGATCAACCTCAGAATACACATCCTTCGGTTCCGGTCTCTGCCAAAGTCTGAAATGATCCTCACCGTTTTCAATCATGAGATTGATTCCGAGATCATCGTCTATTGCCTTAATTGCATCCATCCAGTACAGCCACCCATAATCGAGGTAGGTGGCGAACTTGTCCAGACCATCGAGGAATTTGGTGATTCTAGTCTTGCCAAAACCGAATTCATCATGGAGAACTGAAACAAATGCGATCCGCAAGGTTCCAAAGATCAGCTTTTTAATGTCCTCACTCGCAGCATCCAGCTCGGAGCTCGTCATGCGATAGTGGAAGCCCGTTGCTCCTCGAAACTTTCGCTCAGCCAGCAGTTTCTCAATTCCTTCTCTCTCTGCAATGTCACAGGCTCGCTCAAACCCTTCAGCCCAGAGCCTGTCTTCCTTCTTGCTCAATCCTTCTCCTTTCTCTGCTATCCTGATTGTGTCTTTTGAAATACTCTCTGCACTCCGCGCATATTTTGTATCTCGGGTCCAATGGTACTTTCCCACACCTCGGACAAAGACCCTGTTCTGCTCTTGCCGTCCTTCTGGCTGTCATAAGCTCTGCCATCCTTGCTGCGCACTCTTTGCAGACCCAGCCGGTATGTAGGGGACGCTTTCCGCACCTGACACACAGTCCAGCAGACTTCAGGCGTTTTGCCCGAATCATGGAGTTGGTATTGTGCCGCTCAGACTCATGGATCTCTCCAAAGTCATCATTGATGCAATCAGGATGTGCACAGTGGAAGCAGTCCATATCACAAGGCTTTTTCAAATATCTCCCTTCCTTCTGTGTAGGCTGTGCTCCGCATCGAATCCATCCGGATACCTTGCGCGAAGCTTCTCAATGTTCACCATTGCGACATCATCAAGGTTCCACCCCTGACTCGTTGCATACTCTGCGACTCCCCACAGGATGTCCCCGAGCTCCTTCATCCGGTGCTCGTCCGTATCGGTGTGCCCCTGGATTCTCTTCTGGTAGATTCCGTGGAGCTCACCGACTTCTGCGGAAAGAAGGTGCAAAGCATGGGATTCGGTATTCGATTTCGGAGCGGTCCGCATTGCCAATTCCTGATATTCATTCAGAGTCAATTTTTCTGTCCTTTCTGAGCATTTCCACCAGTAAATCAAAGGTTTTCAGCTCACTGACGGATTTTCCCTTGAATTTTTTGTACCTTATTTCTATATCATTTACACAAATAATAAGAATATTATCTACATAGACGCTCTTATACTTCTTGCTGAGCCTGTCGGTTTCAGCAACCAGAGCCTCCCAGTATTCGTCCGATTCTTCGCCGTAGTAGAACTGTTTCCGGAAATTCCAATACTCACCCATGAAGGACTGTTCTTGTGGAATTTCGCTTGCCTGTACGCTTGCCATAATCAGACCTCGATTTCAGAAGATGCTTTTTCAAGATTCCTCATGAACTTCTTTACGGCATCTGAAGTTTTGATAAACCTCGGCTGGATTGTCTGAAGGAAGCAAATGTTTTCAATCCGCTTTCCTCTGGAGAGAGCTGTGTAGAACTGACCATTCGCCCATGCGTAGGGGTCCAGGTTAATTTTGTTGAATGTCTTACCCTGGGATTTATGGATTGTGATTGCGTAGGCTACTCTGATCGGAAGCTGAGAGAAAGAACCAACGACCTCATGAGTGATTGTTTCTTTGGTGATCTTCTTTAAGACAGCCTTTGAGACAACATCACCGTTTTCATCTTTGATCAGATTCCCCTCAGCACCATGCTGTTCTTCCTCTACCCATTTTTCAATGGTCTTTGTGTGAACAACCGGCTTCGTGATCTCTTTGGTGAATCTTCCGATCGTGACTACCTTTCCGTCTTCTGTCAGGACATCAACGGTATCCTCTCTGAGTCTCTTAACGATTCCCATTGTTCCGTTGACATACTTCCCGGCAGAATCATTGATTGTCAGCATGACCTTGCATCCCTCTTTCAGAATGATTTCATCATCTACAAAATTCTTGTCTCCGTCGTTCACGTCGCCTTCAATCACAGCAACGTATGTTTTTGAAGGAGTATCCAATTTCGATAATTCTCTGTCATTGAATTGCTTGCACTTCTTGTTTGTCGGAATCAGATTGATCGAATCATCTCCAACCATCGGGAAATCACTGGAATTCCTCATCAGGAAATCAATACAGGAGAGTTTGCTTTTGCTGTCTGCCTTCCTGATCTCTGAAAGAATGTCCTTGAACGCCTTGTCTTCCTGCCGCACAACCTCCGTCAAAAGCACGCTGTGAAAATTCATCATGTCCCAGCATTTTGACTTGAAGGCAAATCCTTCTCCAAAGTCGAACTTGTAAGCACCGGAAAGCTCTGCTGCATCATCGTCATTGATGATTGGCGGAAGTTGGTAGAAGTCACCAAGGACGATCAACTGAAGATCATTCTTTTTGACCGGATACTTGTCATACTGTTCTGCTGTGTATCCTGTGAGCTTCGACATTTCCAGATTCCTTCTGTCCTGAGCTCTCATCTCGTTCTCATACAGAATCCTTCTTGCCACATACTCAAACAGGTCAAAGCGACACATACTGATCTCATCAATGATCACCACATCCGCCACCCGGAGAACATCCTTCCGTTCTGTCAGGGTTCTGTTATTCTTCTGGATCCCGATCTTTGCATCGAGTGCTCTGTGAATTGTTTCGCCATGGAGATTATCCGCCGCCGTCCCTGTGGGAGCCATTATCAGAAGCTGTTTGTCTTTCTTCCGTGCTTCCTCGATGAAGATCTTCACGACCTCTGATTTCCCTGTTCCTGCCTCTCCCGTCAGAAATACATTCTCCCCGCCTATCATTACATCGAGTGCATATTTCTGATCTTTTGTCAGCCTTGAAATATCAATCAAAGCCATACCTCCTTTGTTTTGTTGTACATGTTGCCCATGTGTTCAAAAAGTGGGCAACGCCCAAACCCCTTGAAAATAGGGCGTTCCCGGACCCTGTTGTACATGTTGCCGTGTTGCCCGCTCTTTTAATCCCATAAGGGAGAAAAAACTATTGTTAAGGATTTCACAAAAGTTTTTATTTTTTTTGCAATATATATACGTGTATCGACTGTTAACCGGGCAACACGTACAACACTTTTTGAAAACCCTTATTTTTCAGGGGTTCCCGGCTCTTCCGTGTTGCCCGCGCTATACCATGTTGCCCAACTTTTTAATCAAAAATGTGCTTCTCACGCTGGTATTCTTCCAAATCCTGGACGACCAAAACAGAAATGAAACGCTCCTGCGGTCCCCCCTCAGAATTTCTTACTGCGTAGATATCTCTTCCCTTCGATGTATTGCATCTGAGTAATCCTTCACGTTTTGCCCATGCAGTAAATGATTTTCTGGAGTATCCCCCAATCCGAAGGAGCTCACAGAAAGAATTGACATAGAAATTGATGTAGACCTTTGCCTTCGGTGGCTCCCTTCCGTAGGATTTCGCAATATTGATTGCTTCTTTGGTCGGAGGTATCCGATCGAGCTTCCCCCACTGATCAACATAGGCGGTCTGTTCCACCATGAAATGTTGTTGCTTCTCAGCGTAAACTCCCATCAGATACTCGTAGCACCTGGCTCCGTCTGAAACCTGTGATCTGTTTGTCAGATATCCTTTCACCTCATCGATTGTGAGATTTTTTTCGTCCCGGAAGATCACATCCGTTGCCAGCTTATCAGCCGTCAGAACAGCCGCCATTGAAAGGACCTGTTTCTGCATGGTCTCTCGTGTTTCGAGCTGCTTGGAGTATTCTTTGTGAAGTCTCAGGATCTCCGATGGATCCATTTCTTTGACTGCCTCAATAAACATTCTTCCGGCGAAACCATAGTTTCTCCTGACGGTTTCTGCTGTCTCCTGAGGTGAATCGAAAAGCCTCTCCTCTGTCAGACCAATTTCGAGAATTCGGTTGATTGCACCGCCCTGCTCAACAAAGCTGTTCAGCGGTCGTTCACCGTTCACAATGGTTGCGTTCTTCCAGGTCCTGACTCTTTCGGAACCCAGCTCTTTGTTTGACCGCTTCTTTCCGGATCCGGAGCTGAGGTTATATATCACCTGTTCGATGTTGTCCTGAATGCTCTTTTTCATCTTGGCGGTATCATCCAAAATCAGTGGAAGATTGTTCAGGACATCCGCTCTGACCTCAAGCTCCGTATCCGTTGTCAAGAAGTCCCCTATATATTGCCCTTCATCCGGACACGCCCAAACCGAAGCCGCGAGCATCAGCATGACGGTCTTTCCGGCTTCGGTCATTCCCCAAAAATCCACGATCACCGATGCAATGCCGAGCATTTTAATGAGCACACTGGAAAAGGAAGCCGCAAGAGCAATCCTGGGTTCAACAAATTGTCCGGCTCTGATTTTCTTCACGTGTTCAAGCCATACCCTATATGATCCGACCTCTGCGATAGATTGAAATAGCTGAGCGAACCGTGTAGCTGCATCGAACGTGATTCGCTTATCATACGGAAGGAAGTCTTTTCCCTGCCATCCAAGCTTCGATGATGATTGAACAAGACTGATCAGGTCATCGTTGTAGTTTTCTACATCGGACAGATACCTGACTAGCAATTTTGCCGTTTCGGAATTTACACTGATTCCGTATTTTGCCAGTGATATAATTGATCTGGAATTTGCAACGGTCTCTTTCGGAATTGTGATCTCACTCCAAAGCCTGTTCTGACCGCCTCTTTTGAAAGCCAGCGTGATTTGCTCTTCGCCGGTTTCAATATTCCTCATCCGCTTGATCGGTAATATCGGATGATAACAGGCTGTCTGATTCGCCCTGCTTGACTCCTGCGACCAAATACCATCCTCTGTCGCGATCCATGACCCACAGTACATATTCGGATAGGAAACACCGGAGGAGTCCTCTGTAAAGTCGGTAACAGTGTCAACATTCTGTTTTGTTGGCTTCCTGTTCTGCCTCTCCGCATCAGCAAGTTTTTTATCAAGAGCTCTCAGCATTTCGTCAACTTTGGTTTTAACCCTCAGTTCCTTTGCCCTGAGCTGTAGCCGGTATTTTGTTTCCTGCCTGCTGAGTGGATCTTTGAACTGGTCCGACTCAAAGAGCTTCTGATAAAAATCTGCCGATGTTAATTGTTCCGCTGTCAACTCTTCGTACTTTGCCAAATATTTTTACTCACCTCCTCCCATAGCTCATCAAATTCAATCTGATACGCAAAAGCCTTTTCTATGCACTCACACCATTGATCAGAAAACGGTTTCCAGGCTCTGGACAGGCTCCTGAAAAGGAGTGCTTCATCTGCACAGATGATCATCCGTTTCCGCTTCTCTTCCCTTTTCCTGGCTTCGCGTTCTCTTTGCTGTTTTGCCAGCAGAAGATCACGCTTTCTGTGAATCTCTTCCCGCCTGCTTTCCGGCTTCTGGTATTCGCCACCCAAAGAAAGAAAAGCGTCTTTAAATGAAACGCCGTCCATCAGCATAACGAACTTAAAGACGTCCCCATGTTCACCGCATCCATAACAATAAAAGCTATCTTTGTAAATTTTGAGTGATGCTGTGCGGTCTCCCTGATGGAATGGACACTGTATAAAACCAGACCTGTTTGGTCTGAGTCCGTACCGCTCCAAAATGTCCGACATGCTGTAGGCTTGTTTTATCTCTTCGCTCGTCATCTCAGGCGCTCAATATCTCCGCGATCCGTCGCCCGGTCTGATCCTTTGTGCAGAATTCAAACCGGGCTCCGTATCTCTCTTGAATCGTGCACATGCTTTTATAAAGCTGTTCGCCGTCAACGGCCTTTGGCGATACAAAAAACCTTTCCCTCTGACCTGTTTGTTTGTTGTACCGCCATCGGATCTCGTGCTTGCGTGGGTTTTTCCAGAAATAAACAGATTCAAGATCAACAATGTCTTCTCCGTGTTCTATAAGTATTACTAACTTAATTCCAGCCTCTTTTGCGCGTAGCAATTCACGCTTAAATCGCTCGTGCTGTTGCGTTATATCTTGAATTAATTCTTGCAAATCTTTTTTTGTGTCTATACAAATGCTTTGATTTGTCGGCAACGTGTAATCACCAACGTAAAGACGGCAACGTTCTACTTGGATTCCATTCTCGGCAAACCATTTATGTTTCGCTTTATGTTTGTCAGCTTGTTGACGAGTATCCTCAAGAATAATCATCACGCATACTCCCACGCAAAACCGTGCGTTTGTTTTCTTTCATGCCTAACGCATCTCCCTATTAATTCTCTATGTATGCCAAGTTTTTCAGATGCGTCTTTTATGCTATCCCATGTGTTTACAATTACTCCATTCTCGTCTATCTGATTGATCCTTTTGAACCTGGTCTTATATCCATTTCCGTAGTTAACGTTATGTTTTTGTGAACACCACTCAAGATTGTCAGCATAATTATTAAGTTTGTTCTCATCCTTGTGGTTAACTATATTGTAAGCATGCGGATTGCTACAAAAAGCGGATGCAACAACTCGATGGATTAAAACATGCTTGTTATAACCATATCTAAGCTCAACATGAGCATATCCTGCCTTGTTTACAGACTGGTGTAAAATATGATTTTTAACCTTATTTCTGATTCTTCCAAAAGAACTTACTTCATATATGCTTGATCCAGGAACATCTCTCCAAATTTCAGTCAAAGGGCAATCCATCTTCTGCCTCCGTAGGGATGTTCATCCATCCGTCTTTGTCTGCCGGGCTTGTTGTTACGCCACCGGAAGCGATCCATGCCTTATACTCTTTGGTTTCTGTGGGATTCGGAATTGATGCTTCAGCTACCTTCTCATTTGCACAGAACCAGCGGAGCTTGTGCTGAGTCGTTTTCTTGCCCTGGTAGACGCCAATCTCCTCATTGAAGATCCCGCCCACGAGCTTTTCTTTGAAGCATGCTGCGAACGCAGGCCCCCACTGGACGGAAAAGCCAGGATTTGAATTTTCAACGGATGTTGTGAATCCCTTAAATGACCGGCTGCATTTGCCGTCCTGATCATTAACATTGATGTAAACAACACCGTTTGCAGGCCATTTCTTATCAGGTCGGAAATCATTCCGGAAACTGTCAGCAAAGTAATGAGGCTGTTTATCATTGTTGGCCGTATCGAAGCTAACCTTGATCATCTGACCACCATTCTTATTGACCATTTCTTCCACCTGCTTGATTACGAGGTAGTGACCGCCGAGCTCAATCGGAATGAATTCCCCTGCTGCTCTTGTCTCGTTGTAGTTATTCGGCATATTCATAGATTATTTCTCCTTTTCTTCTTTGGTTGCGGATGCAGAAACCGGCATCTCGTAAAACTCTCTTATCGTCTTGTCAACAAGCGACAGATCATTGTCCATTGTCAGAGTCTCAAACATTCCGATCGGAGACTTTGACACAGCTCCATTTGCTGACTGGGTGACGAAAAGATGCTTTCCACCCTCTTCGATGCACCGCAGGACGATGGTAAACATCCCTTCAAGGCAGACCTTTTCATCAAGGAGCTTTCCGATTGTCTTCGGTTTCACATCGCCGTAGTCGTTTTTGTCTTCGTGCATCATCACATACACAATTTTGTTATCCTGTACCTTTGTTGTGATAAACGTGATCAGGTTCCAGAAGTGATCAGCTACCAGATTGTAAAAGTCAAAAACCGCACTTCCCTGACCGAGGGAAGAATGTTTACTCATAAACTGATTCGTGATCAGGTATCCAGCATCATCAATCACAATGGAACTTGCTTTTGAACCGATCAGGCATTTCATGACGGTTGTATAGTCATCCGTGCACCATCCATTGATTTTTCCTTTAAAGCTCAACGGCTTATTGAGTACTCTGATCAGGTTCCAGTCATTGTTCTGGCAGTTTCTCAGGCTCGTTGTTTTACCACTGCCGGACTTGCCAATTATTAGGACGGGAATTGCCGTAGGTCATCACTCCTTTCTATTTATCTGACGCTCAGGTGTTCTCCTCTCTCACCCAAACGAGCAAATTCAAGTTCTCCATGATCCAACGCTTCCCGGATCTTCTCGTTACTCGGAACCAGATCACAATATCTTTCCGGAACCCTTCCGGTAATGATTAACGGAGCCTTGCCGCCATTCCCGGCAATGCTGAGCTTGTAATGTTCTGTCGGCATCTTCCTCCGGCCTGACAGCTTCATAGCTTCCATGACAGAGGCTTTCATCCGCTCAACATTGCGACTTCTGGTATTTACCCGATCCTGCAAGCGTTTGATTTCCTTGCGGTCCATTTCACTGTCAGATTCCAGTGATTTAATGACAGTAATGTAGCTGTCAGCCTTGACTTCCAATTCATCATCAAGCTGACCCATACACTCTTCCAGAGCTTCCGTGCTTGCTTCTGGATCCTCCGCAATCCACAAAAGCTGTCTGTAACCTTCTGCAATTTCATATAGCGTCATAGTTGTATGTCCTCCCGAATTCACTCTCTGTACAGCTATCACACCAGACTTCTGTATCAAAACAGAAGTAGTGCTCACCCTCGAAGATCTTCTCTCCGCAACACTCACATGTCAGAGCTGGAGCTTTCCTGCTCTGATACCTCTCCATGTCCTTCTCCGGGCTGTCTGTCCACATCATCAGCTTTCTTCTCCTTATCCCAATGGCTCAGAATCTTCCGGTACGGCTCCAGCTCATGCTTTGTCAGGAAAAGCCCATGCTCATCCTCAGCCTCCAGAATCAGTTCCAGGACCGCTCTGCTTGCAACCAATTTCATGTACTGTTCATCTGCGATATACACTCTCATCATTGTGACTTCCTTTCTCCATACGCCTTCTGTAACTGCACAGAGGCAAGTGTTTTTCTGATAACATCCTTTTCCGCCTGATTTCTCCACAACATGGAATTCAGCGCGGCTTCGATCAGGTCCAACTCGTAAATGTCGAACTGACACTGAATCACAACCTTATTTGGTAAGGCGTAAGCCATTGTTGTAGTCCCTCCAATTATTCATGGTCTGAATTCTGTTGATCCTCAGGCGGTTCTCATTGATGCGCTTCCACATTTTATCGGTCTGTTTTCTGAGCCGGATTTCCGACAGAATGACGGATACCCCGACTGAAATTCCAATCCCCATAATTACTGCAACGATCATGTTTTTTTTCCTTCTCTATCTTGATTCCATATTCGGTTGTGTTATAATTTACATGGTCGCACCCTTCAGCGACTGACTGAGCCTATCCGGAGTCTTTTATCAGATCTCCTACCGGATGGGCTCTTTTTGATATCTCGCGGTCACTTTTTCTGTCTCCGTACTCAGCAGTACGGCCAGCGCCTCACAGATCCGCGATGCAAGACGGTCTTTTTCTTCCTGGCTCATACCGCATCAGCTTCCAGAGATTCATAGAACTCATCTTCATTCATGGGAATAAAGATATTCATATCCTCATCAAAGCAGGTTTGACCATCGAGCTTTAAACCCCTGATCTCACTGATTCGCCTTCTGATCTTTTCTTCTGTCTGCCGTTCCCATCCCTCCTGTGTTTTCAGGTAATTACTCAGAATGGCTTTCAGATATGAAATGTTCCTGCATTCATCGATGTTGACAAAGAATCCACATTTGTTTCCATTTCTGACCGAATAATAGCCAAGCGCATTAAAACGTGAATTGATGAGATCTTTCGCCGCCGCTTCAAGAAGTCTCTGCCGAATGTCGTCTTCATCTTCAAGATCGACTCTTCTGGAGAATCTCATGAGTATTGTTCTCGACCTCAGCAAGTGGCGGTTCTTCCTTTTGGCTTCCTCTGCTGTGGTATAAATGATCTCGTCAATCACTTCTGATTCCAGTCGTTTTATATGATCACCTCCTGTATCCTGATGATTGCTTTTCTGGCATTTCCAATTGAGTTCTTCAAAAGCGCCGTTTTTTCATCTGAGATGTACCTAAGTGGCTTCAGGTCCTTGTCACCGGCTTCAGCCATTGCTCCGATCAATCCCAGGTTGCTCAACGCCTTGTTAATTTCCCAGAAAAGAGCATTTGCAATCTTTGCCTGATCTTCTTTGTCTTGCTTGATTGCTTCAAGGCTCACAATGCCTTCCTGTTTCTTCTGCGTGAAATCTTCATGGCGATCCATTGCGGCTTCCAAAGAGCTTTCCTGTTTTGTTCTCTCTTTCTTCTGTTCCTGTCTCTTTGTGTCGACCCATGCGGAAGTAATGCTCTGTTCTCCTGATCTCACGCGTTCCATTGTTTTTTGGTCCGCATGCTCTTCCAGATAATCAAGCTGAGATTCAAACTTGATTTCTTTCATCACATCCGAATGGGAAAGCACTCGGTTTTCTTCCTTGGCTTTCGCCTTGGCTCTCTCAATGATTTCCGGTTTGTCAGCCATTTGTTGGAAGTCGGAGACCTGATGTTTATCGAGTCCCATAGAGGTCGTTACTGAAGATTTGCTGTTTTTCCCACTGGTGGGAAATTTAGCTGTTTCTTTCGAATACTGATTTGCTCCCGTACCTTTGGTTGCTTTTGGAATCGCCTTCAGCAACTCTCCCAACCTTGCTTCAGCTTCAATGACCACCTCTGCCAGTTCCTGAGCCTCGGTCAGCTTCTGTTGATGGACTTCCTTGGCAAGGTTGACTTTTTCGATTGCGGAAATCGCCGCCTTGACCGCTTTTAGCTTTTCCCTTCCAACAATGACGAACTTTGAAAGATCCTCGATTGTGTCAGGAAGCTGAGTGGTTGTTGTGGCTACCTCGTTCACTCTTCGTCCTCCCATGGAAATCTGTCCTTATTCCACCTCGAATATGGATACAGGCCAAAATCCTCGGCTGTTCCAGTATTTCCATAGGCGTCAATGTAGGTTTTTCCGCAAAACAAACGTCTAATATAACGTTTGATCACAGCAATGCATTTTCTCATTTTTCACCTCCTCGTTTACTTTAAGTAGACCTTTTGGGCAAAAGAATATCGTCTTCGGAAAATCCGGTAAGACGGCAAAACATATAAAAATACGCCGTTCTCATTTCCCGTTTTCCAGACTCCCAGTCAATAACTGTTGCGCGCGAAACGCCCATCCGATCTGCAAGGGTTTCCTGCGTATAGCCCGCATTCACCCTTGCCGCTTCCAGTGTAATTTTTGCCATTCAATCACCTCCTTGTCTTGCCTATCAGCAATGACAAGGTGTAGTATAGACCACTTTTAGTAAACTGTCAAGACATTTTGTAGACAAATTCAACGAGATAGTTTAGAATAGGATTCAGAAAGGAGGAGTAAACGATGGACGAAAAGGAGTATGGGAGAATCATAGCGCAAAATCTGAAAAACATAGCCTATGAGAATCAAAAGACGCAAGCCGATATTGCTAGAGATTTAGGAATAAGCAAGGCAACGGTATCAAGCTGGATGAATGGCACGCGTATTCCAAGAATGAATAAGATTGATCTGCTATGCCACTACTTTAACTGTCGACGGACAGATATCATGGAAAGGAAAAAGACTGAAGTTCAAAAGCCAGAACTTCACCTATCCAAAGATGAGCTTTCTTTGATTGCAACTTTTCGCTCATTGAATGCGATTGGAAAAGAGAAGGCTTTGGAATATATTTCTGATTTATCAGATGTTCAGAAATACACAAAAGATACAGAATCATTAGACGCATAAGAAACATTATATTTTATGACTTTTCTTGAAAGAAGGAGACAAAATGAGAAAAGCAAGGAATTTCGTTGTTATACTACTTGCCGCCGTTGTGATGATTATCACTCTGGGATCTGAAATGAGCAAAAACAAACAAAGCGAATCGAAATCATCAGCTCAACCAGAAACTGAAGCGATTACCGAAAAAGAAGTTGTCGAAGAGGAGACGGTTCCTTTTATAGAAGAGATCATAGACTCTGGCAGTGGCGTTGAAACACCTGCGGATAAAGAAGATCTGCAGAAAACCTTCAATGAATCATTCGGAGAAGGCAGTGGAATGCTGTGGAAAACGGTCAAAAACGATGTTACCGGAAACTGGAGAATCTTTGTATGCCTCACTGGTAAAGATTTCGCAGATTACGCCGTTGACTATTACAATGCGTATTTCGAGAATGATAATGAGATTCATTTCATCGTCAATCTTTATCAAATGACTACAACGCGAGTGAGTAAAATCGGAAATCTGCTCGATATCACCGTACACGAATATACAGATCTGGAAGAGTATGATGCGAAGATTCTCGCAGGCGGTCCAGTCCTGTCTCAAACTCAGGTAACTATACAGTAAAAGAAAATTTCCCTCTGACCTGATCGCTTACATCAAGCCAGAGGGAAATCATCGAAGAATTCCGCAAGTGATAGTATATCACTATTACGAGGTAAAAACAATGAAAAGAACAGCTACATACCTTCGCGTCAGCTCTGACAAGCAAGCGACAGAGGGAGACAGCCTTGCGGCTCAGAGGGACGCGCTCAGAAAATATATCGACAGCCGCCCGGATTTGGTCTTTTGTGGTGAGTACATGGATGATGGAGTCAGCGGAACAAAGGAAGACCGGGATGAGCTCCAGCGGATGCTTACAGATGTAAAAGCTGGGAAGATCGACCTCATAATCGTTACAAAGTTGGACAGGCTATATAGAAGTATCCGTCATTATCTCAATTTGCAGGATACCCTCGACAAATGCGGTGTAAACTGGCTGGCAATATGGGAGCCGATTTATGATACATCTACGCCGCAAGGACGGCTGATTATCAATCAGATGATGAGTATCGCACAGTTTGAAGCAGAGAACACAGGCTCCAGAATTCGCCAGGTCCAGGCGTACAAGGTCCAGCAGGGCGAGGTTATCTCCGGATCCACGCCGCCCGGATACAAAATCGAGGGAAAGAAGCTCGTACCAAATGAATATGCAAGCAACGTACTTTCTGTTTTTGAGTATTACTCCCTCACTGGCAATCTTCACGAAACATCACGCTTTTGCCGTGATCTGCCCGGAGTCCCCAAATACCTCTCACCGCTGAAGGTTATGCTCCAAAATAAGAAATACATCGGTGAGCACAGAGGAAACCCAAATTTCTGCACGCCAATCATTCCACAGGATCTTTTTTATGACGTTCAGCGGAAACTCAAAATCAATGTCAAAAGATCGGCGACACACACATATATTTTTACCGGACTCGTCAAATGTGGTAATTGTGGCAGAAAGATGGGAGGCAGATACCGCATATACCATCGTCAAAAAGGCGATGTGACAGTTAAATTTTATGCGTGTCCAAAACATTTTGACAGTTGTCTTTGTGACAATCCAAAAATGATCCGAGAACACCTGCTTGAAAAATACCTGATCGACCATCTGAAAGAAGAGCTGTCTGGTTACATATTCACCTGTGAACAGGAAGCAAAGCCAGCCAAGGACAACAGCAGCCGGATTGCGTCCCTGGAACGAAAGATTTCACGCCTCAAAGATTTGTACGTGGACGACCTCATCACGCTGGATGAATACAAGGCAGACAAGGAAAGATATCAGAATGAGCTCGATGAGCTGAGGAAGGCGGAGCCGCAAAAGCCAGTCGATATCTCCAAGTATCAGGGGATTCTCAGCCTGGATCTCGAAAAGACATACTATGATCTGACTCCCGAAAAACGCAGGTACTTCTGGAGAGCAATTATCAAAGAAATCATATTCGACAGCAACCGGAACATTTCAATCAGATTCTTATAATCTGCTTATTTTTTTACGTAAAAAAGCGGTACTAACTCACATCGTCCAGATGGACCATATAGGTTAGTACCGCTTATATTATCAAAGGTATCGCTTCTTATTTATAAAGCATTTCTGCCACCTCAATGACTTTTCCCATCAGCTCCATGCATTCACACAAAAGCATATACCGCTCCTGGGTCTGTTCCAGCTCTGTCAGCGCGTCCTGTCGCTCCATGAATTCATGAATTCTTGCCATCAGTTCCTCCATGTTTGCCTCCTCCCGTCCAAAATTATGTATAAAATAAGGGAGACCGCTGTGGTCTCCCTTGGTGCGTATTATGAATTGCCCTCCTTCCCTTTCTGAATACCGTCATCATAGGCGGCCTTGATTGCATCTAGCAGCTCCGCAAGTTCCTCGGCTGTGAGCTTATCCTTCAGCCCGGACGGGATCCGGGCCCAATTTGCCTGGAATGTCTCTCCAAAGCTCCCCCACTTCGAGAGCTTCTTGGTATCTGAATATTTCTTTTCAGATACGGCCCAGTCAAGATCCAGGGATCCGGAGAGGATGGAGTTGATTCCTTCTCTCGTGAGATTCGCGAGAGCTTCCAGCTTCTCCACGACCTCATCCGGGTTCTTGGGATTCCTCTGGCCTGATTCCCAATCTTGCAGGGTCCTGACGGCGACTCCGAGGATCTGGGCCGCTTCCTTCTGAGAGCATCCCGTGCGTTTGCGTAGGTCTTTGATGTTCGTCATTGTTCTCCTTTCCGCCTCATTACCAGAGGTCTTTGTCGGTGATCCACTCACCGGTGAGGTTGTCAAGGTAACCGGCCTTGACGGTCCTTTTGTGGGTTCCGCCGTTGGTGTAGGTCCTGGCCTCTACATAGGTTCTGTCCTTGCCGTATTTCTGCCAGTGGCTCTCAACCAGTCTTACGGTTCCGCTCCATTGTGCTGCCTGCTCCATGGCTTCCTTCTCATCCTTCTCACGCTGCGTCATTTCGTTCCCCTTCCTGGCTTCTGCCCATGCCATCTTGAGGCACAGACCAAAGATGTTGTCCTTATGCTCTCTTTTGATTTCCCATGCTCTTTTCATGATCTGTGCCTTCGTCATTTTGTATCCCTCCTCAGATTGATCTATCTATATATAATATACAACGCTTATGCGTGTATGTCAATACACAAATGCGTGTCTTTTTATAATTGACCACATGCCTGCCAGCGTGATACAATCTTGTTGTCTCCCAGGATCGATGCTTCCTGGGACGGAGCCGCCAGCGATCGGACGGCCACGGATTGAAACACGGAAATGTTTGTTGTCCGCTGGGCAACAGGAGTCTCCTGCAGATGACGCTCTGTAGGATGGAGCCATCAGCAATCAGATGGCTCACGGATTGAAATATGGAAATGGTCGTTGTTGGGAGAGGCAGAGGGTTTACCCCCTGCCTTTTCTCATGCAATTACGATCCGCAGCCACCAGACCACCATAGCGGCCTGTTTTGCGGCGATTCTGGCGGTTCTACGGGCCGTTGGGACAATCTCCGGATAAATCCTTAGCCATGCCTTCCAAAGCCTCTCTGAGGCCCTGAGAACCACAGGAGCGATAGTAATGTAGAGCACCTGCAAAGCAAGAATCAGGAGCTCAGCGGCCTCCTTTGCGATCCATGCTGTGTAGGCCAGTGCCATACAGATCCCGAATCCGACCGCCTCCGCAGCAGATGGACCGGATTTGATCGGAGCCGGTGGAGTGATCTGTGAGGAAACCGGGAGCAAGCCGGGAACAACTCGGGAACCAGTCGGGAGCAAGTCGGGAATAAGTTGAGAGGAGTCCTGTCTTTCCTTCTCCTCTGCGACGATCTCTTTCCAGTTCTCCGGGGCTTTCTCGCCGGTGCAGTATTCATAGAAGGATTCTGTCATGGAATCCTGGATCTTTTTGAGCTCCGGATCCGGATCTTTGCTGACTACCCTCTGGATGCCTGCGATCTGGTATCTCAGTTCTTTGATCGTGTCTTCGTGGATTGCGCGGCATCCGCTGTCTGTTCTGGATGCTTCCCAACCTTCGTTCAGACAGATCCAGTATCCGTCCTCGTCCTTGTAAGCGTCACTGACGGCCTCGATCTTGCTCTTCGGGATGTAGTTCATAATCTTCTGATTCATTTTCTTGTCCTCCTTTTCTGTTCTGGGATCTTTTTGCCCCCTCTGAATTCTTCCTGTCAGGCTTGGGACTGGCCATCGGCTCATTATGGCTTGCCCTCGTTACCTCCGGGGCGGGTAGTTGGCTTTATTTTACCATCCACATTGCAACTGCCGTCGTGTCTGTAAACCGCGCAGGCTTATCAATAAGCAATGCGCCATTATAATCCACATCTACAACTGTATATTGCTTTTCTTTATAAGTAACTTTTTTACCAACCCATTCTTTTCTCTTCTCTGCTATCCAGTCTTTATAGTCCTGCTTAAAGTTCATCTTGTTCTTCCTTTCTGCCTTCGTGACCTCCGGGGCGGAATCCTGTTATTAGCTATTCTGAAGCATCCAGATTCTCGCCTTGAGCGCCTTCTTTTCTTCCTCGGTCTTGGCCGTCTTCAGCAGCTCCTCTGCTCTCCGGATCCTCTGTTCCTGTCGCTTCTGGATGGTTTCGATTGTTGGGTAGGTCATCAGCATCATGTGGGTGACTCCTTTCATATCTTATCGGATGATTGCCAGCACTTCCGGCTCGTCCATGATGATTTCATTCTCGTCTTCGCCGTACTCCACTGAGTTGCTTCCCAGGATGGCGATGTGAGCGAAGCCGTAATAGTTTTTGCTTACTTCGAGGAGTCTGTCGAAATCTTCCTCAGATCTTACATGGAGTGCACACAATCCAGGAAGCTCGTCCTCTGTCTCCTCACCATCGAGCCAGACCATTGACTGATGATAGATTGTTTCACCCATCTCAAATTCCGGATCCTGACTCCTGATTCCTAAGTATGTATATCCACAGCTCCAACGGAGGTCTTCAAATTGTTCTCTTGTCATTGTTCTGGCTCCTTTCTTATTGAATTTCTTTTGGTTTCCTTTTGCTGTCGTTCTCTTACAACCCGATCAGCTGGCTCTCTGGTATTCTCTCCGGCCTTTCGCTCTTCCTCCTGTTTTCCGGATCCTCGTTGGTGGTTCAATCTTAGTGATCTAACTGCTTTCCGTTACTGGCAGGTCTCTCATCGGCTGCGGTTTGTTTTCTTTGCCTCGCTTCCTGCCGCCCTCCGTAAGCTTGAGGGCTTCCGCTTTCTGCTTTATTCTGTTTTCAATGTTCTGTGTGCCGCTTAGGTCTTATTGGGTTTGCTTTCGTGTTGTTGTGTGACCTCCTTTCTGATATCTATTATACCCTATAATTAGGGTATAGTCAACCCTAAAATAAGGGTTTACAATATTTTTTTCTCATGCTATAATCCGGTCAGGAGGTGTTTTCTATGTTCAGATACAAAATTGACGTTATGGCGGCTTTGTCCGATGCCGGGTATTCTATGTACAGAATTAAGAAAGAAAAGATTATAGGCGGAAAGTCTGTAGATGATATCAGAACCGGTGTAGTTGTTGGAATCAAAACACTCGAAACCTTGTGTCGTCTGCTTCACTGTCAGCCAGGTGACCTGATCGAGTATGTTGAGGAGTAATTCTGCGCGCAAAAAAAAGAGGAGACCGCATTGGTCTCCCCTTCCTTTTTACTCTCGATATGTCTTTTCCGCAATCTCATCCATCATCATCTTGAAGAGTCCAGTTCCAACAATCCCACTGACTTTAACTCCCCTGTTATCCTGGTATCCTCTCACTGCTCGATCAGTCGCAGGTCCGAATTCTCCGTCAATGTCGAGTCCATATCCACCGATCAGATTGAGCATGGTCTGAACAACAGTGACCATTGCACCAATGTTTCCCTTTCGGACGTAGGGGACCGCTACTCTGGCTGCTTTTGTCGTGACCAGCTTTTTCTTCACTACTCCCTGGTATCTCAAAACACAATCCCATGGATAATCCCTGTATGATCTAATCAGAATCTCACGCCCTGTCTGATCTCCTGCTTTGCCAGTAATGCCACCAGTTTCTGAGATGCTGGCTTCTGCTTCCATGCCCTCACCGATGTACATAGCAGTATGATGGATCTCATTGAGGAGCACATCTCCCCGGAGCAGTCCCGCCCCGGTCACAAGGTTGACTTCTGCAGTGACATCTGCGAAGCCTTTGGAGACCATGTCTGATCTCATATCTCCCGTGTAGGTACACGTCAGCGGGACCCCCGCCTGCTTCCATGCAGAGATCACTGCGCTGCTGCAGTCATAGTCCGGGCCCCAGCGATTCGCCTGGCTGTACCCATGGGAGTCGTCGTTGGCCAGATCGATCATCCAGGCAACGGCTGACTCAACAGGATCAGATTTCGCAACGGCCGGCCTGCTGGTGTAGCCAAAAGGATCCGCCCATTCGTCCGAGAAGCAATAGAAAGTGTATACCGCACCATAAACGTTTTTGATTATGGTCACGTCAGGGATATAGTCGGATCGGTTTGTCTTGGATCCCGTGCTGATCGACTCGATATCCGAAAAGCAATCATGTTCATCCACGTATTCAGGCAAGGTACGGTTGCCGGCCAGGACATCGGAGACGGCCGCGAGGACATCCCCGCGGCACGGTCCATAATCCATGAAATAGGCAGCGTTCGCGAACCAGCCGGAATTCCGCATATAATCATACACCGAAGAATATTTTGAGCTGTTCTTCTCGTAGAGATTGCAGGCGAGACTTGCTTCCGCAGCTGCCCCCTTTGCCGTCCCCTGCTCCTGCTGGCAGAGACGTGCGACGGCTAGGAGCTGGTCATCCGGCAGGGTGTAGGCTTTACCCTTTGTCATCTGCGCCACCTCCAAAAGGATCGTCCTCCGTCATGTCCTTTGCTACCTTTCCCAGCCGACTGATAATCCATGTCGGCATCGGCAGTCCTGCCTGATCCAGATTTTCACAAACCGATAACAGCTCCATGATGATAATATAGCCGGCGATAAATGCCGCCGCGTCAAACGGAAGGCTGATGGCGATCGAGATTACATAAGCCAGGATGATGATAAGCAGCTCGCCGCTTTTCCGATACAAACCCTTCCGCATCTTCGTCGAGTCCCAGGTACCGTTGACCGTGGCCTGGATCCAGCCTGTAACGATATCCGCCGCCATGAGGATCAGCGGGAGGAGTATTACCCAGTAACGAGTCGTAAAGTTAATATTTATTGCGTCCATATTTATCCTTTCTTTATCATGCGATATATTTTCTGTAAGACGATTTCACGTTTTCGTCGTCGACACAAACATATTTCAGTGTTGTGTTAACATCGCTGTGACCAAGTAGTTTTTGGATTTCCTGAATATCCATCCCGCGCTTTGCCAGCTTTGTAGCAAAGGTCCGACGAAACCGGTGTGGGTGGACGTTGGTCACTCCCGCTCTCTTCGCAAGAGTGTTGAGAATATACCGAGCACCCGTGGGAAGCAGTTTCTTGTGTTTCTTGTTATAAAAGAGGCAAACACCTTCTTTCTCAGTCCGGGTGGAAAGATAAATCTCAAGGCGTTCCATTGCCACCGGCGTAATATACGTAGTGCGGGATTTACCGCCCTTTCCATGCCTGATCTCTACCTTGAGCGCTTTTCCGTCAACGTCGCGGATCTCCATGTCGCTCAGCTCCGCAACTCTTACGCCGGTGGCCAGAAGGGCTTCAACCAATGCACGCTCTTTTGCGGTCTTACACGCTGATCTCAGCTTATCGATCTCGACTTCAGAGAAGGGTTTCTTGATCTCGTTCGTGTACTTTACAGGCTTGATCGCCTGCATAGGGTTCCGTGATATTTCTTCTTCCGCAGTCAGCCAGGTAAAGAAGGCCGACAGATTTGCCCTGGTGTTTTCCAGTGTCCTGTCAGATACGCCTCGTTGCTTTTCCGATGCCATATAAAAGCGGATGTCATATGTTTTTGTTTCCGTGAACGGCTTTTGTAGGAACTCAGAAAGCCTCCGAATAGATCTGCTGTACTGATAAACGGTTTTCTGTGATTTTCCTTCAACCAGAAGGCAGGCGCAGTACCTTTTGATCAGCTTCTCGTTTTTGTCATCCAGAGGAATAATCTCCGTGCATCTTTCGAAAATCTCATAGTCATTGAGGACAATCGTGATTTTTTCGGTTACTTCCTTTACCTTGCTGGGATCCAGGATGGGCAGCAGAAATTGCTCGACGGACTGAAGAAATGATAATCTGGGATCTGACATAAAAACCTCCTTTGACAACACAATGGAGGCGTGATATAATCATCATGCCTTTAGTGGTAAGGAGTCGCGCTTTTTGATTGGTAGTCGGGAGCGCGGCTCCTTTTTTACGTATTTGATTATATCATTTCTTTATGTATAAATCATTTCCTCAGTATAAACATTTTGAGCACAAACGTTTCTGCTTTAAAGCCCGCTTTAAGTTAGTCACGATACAATAACCGGGATAGATATGCGGCTACCTGTCCCAGTAAATAATATAAGATTTGTTTGGCCTGTTGCAATCCCAATAATATCAATAGATACGTTTGTTCCGAACGTCCTCTGTATTACTCTGGCAATACTCATGTCCTCTGTATATCCATATATATTACCGGCCATTGTCGTACCATCGGAAGCTGCGGTAATGGTTTCAGTCCCATCTACTGCAACAGATATAGTTGAAACACTGGACGGTGTAATTTCAACAGGAACATTGAAATCAATATCCAGAACGTCCAAGAACTCACTAAGTGAAATATTACCGGTTGCAGCCATACATCCATTTGCAAGCGGTGCCCATATATCAGCCGTTGCTAATTCACAACCTGAGAAAACAAACGGAATACCAAATGAAAGAGGTGTTGCCAATGTGTAATTATTCAATCCTTGCACATTTGTATCGGCATAAATCGGATTTGTAATTGCTCCACGCAACTGTTCTACATTTTCAGGATCACCCGGCCACACCCTTATAGGGATATATGGATATTTGTTCAATAAAGCTCGTTCTGCATATGCGGCCGCAAATGTTGGATATGACAACATAATTTTATCCAAGGCACTGCTTTGAGCCGCTAATTGAACAATATCTGAATTTATTCCACCTTTTCTATCGCAAATGATATTCATTTCGTACAGTCGTACCATGGAAAACGCCGCTTGTAACGTGGCAAGCGGATATTCCCCTGCCTGATCCCAAGTATACCCTTTCACCGTATTATAATTAGACTCACTAAGATTGACATATACGGCAGTCCCATTATCATAAAGCGTTACTTGTGCATTGTGAGATAATACATATACATTATCAGCAGTAGGACGGATATCAATTTCTATCCATCCAAAACCATTATCGTGAGCTTCTATTAATGATGCGATTGTATTCTCTATTGAATTTACGTGATATCCGGGATGGGCTATAATTTTACAGTTTCTAGCAGATGCAACAGGTACATCTTTTAATCTATCCCCTACAATTTTTGCATCTGCTGAAACCTCATCCATTGTAAGCGTCTTGTCGGTTAATTGCAAAGGTATGCCCTTATAATCATATAATTTTTTCATATGTTATACCTCGCTATACTCTATTGTAATATTAGACGGGTTCGAAGGATAAGTGGACCCGGCATTATCGTATTTAAAATTACAACACAAAAACAGATTTCCAGTATTTGTTATATCTTTTTCGATAACACCTCCCGTCATTTCGCTCCATACTATCCGATTCCCGGCAATACTATTTCCATATCTATTCGTATCTGCAATATAAGGCAGTGTGTGCATGTATATATACTGCCCTCCCGGATTTATAGTGATCTTTACATGGTTGGCAGAAGGTGGCACAGGTACTGGATAAAAACCTGTTGCTTGAGCCGCTTGATTTCTCAAGTAGACACCTGCTTTGCCTTTCTTGACAGATACACATTTTCTAGAAGCATTATCATAATACTGAAGTCTTGATGGATATTTTGTCAGATCATCCTGATTTGGCTCATAACCACCGCCTTGTAAATCAAGATTGCCAGATGACATTGAAAACATCCATGTATCGTAGTAATCAACAACTCCTTCTATGGCAAAAGATACAACAAGATTATCATATGATACGTATACAGTGCTTAATCCTTCTGTTAAAACACCGGATAATGTGTAATCATTATCTGAAAGCGCAACGCCTGTACTTTTATCGTTTGCATAATACTTCACCGTTAAGTACTGCTTCAAGGAATCCAAAGAATCATCTGTATAAATTACATTCAATCCAGAATCAAATTCGGCCGTAATTTTGGGATATCGTGTCGGATACAACGCCGAAACAAGAATTGAATAATAATCTGCGTTATTGTCTATCCACGCGATATGAGCAAAGCAATCCAACATAGCAGATTTTACATTCTCAGGAATGATATCCTCTTGTTTTCCAGATTCAACAGTTTGGGTATAACCATTATAATTTTGAACATCTTTTTCTAATGCCAATTCGATTAATCTGCCGTATTCCTTTGCCATGGCAGAATAATTAACCGCAGTCGGATGATTGCCCACCATATTATCAGCAAAGAAAGATGATTTAAAGAAATCACTGCTATCAAGGTCGATAACAGAAAATGAATAATATTCACCGATTGCTTTCACAGCTACGCTATACTGATTGTATGTGGTGTTCCATCTTGCGAGTGTTGACACCATAATGATGGCGTTAGGTGCATGACTTTGTATTGCTCTGATTATCCTTCCGAAATAGCTATAAAAGCTGTTTGTACTATCTGAAGTAATATCAGATATTGTACCAATAGGAATAGACTGATTTGCATCGTTAAGTCCAAGAGCAATGACATAAATGTCGTTTGCATCTTCACTGTTTAACTTCCCCAGTCCGTAATCATTGTTTTCGAGCCAATTCTTTGTTGACAACCCACCTTTTGTGTAATTGACGGCTTTTAACCCTGCCATCCTTCCGAGTGTTTGAGGCCACGACAAGTCATAATAGTCTTTTAAACCATCAATATATATCTCACCGGATGCATAACTATCACCAATGACTCCGATGGAATTAAATAATGAAAGTGATGGAAAGGCCGAACCTTCATTTAATACATTTCCGTTTACGTCATAAACTGCCATAATGCCATCCCTCCTTCCTTATATAAACTGTAATACAAATGACGTCGGAAATTGACTATTTGGTATGTCAGTATTGCTTGTGTTCTTGATATTAACTGTTACATATAATTTTTGCTGACTTTCTGGCAACGTGTATTCAAACGGAGAAGTTTTCCACCCGGTATCAGCACCAATTTGCGAATAATGACCGTCCGATAAAATCCATGAGTTTAAACCAAACATAATATCAGATGAATCCTGAGTGACAATTATTTTGGTTGCTCCTTCTAGCACGGGAATCGGATAAAAATCATAGTATTTATCCTCTAATCTGTATTTATATGGTAGTTCTCCAAACGGGTAAGAAATAATCATTCTAATGTTATTATTGTATTCATAAATGCCAAGAGAATCGTTATATAGGCCGGGGGATTTTTGTGTCTGGATGCTCAAAAGACCGGGATATTCAAATCTCGTAAGTATGGATTCTATTAGGTTTTTTATACATGCTTTCCCCTGATCATCCTTCCACGCCAAATGATTGAAACAGTCCAGTAGTGCATTTTTTGCACTATATGGGAATCCTTTCTCGTTTAAATCTTCCTTTAAATCAGAAACGTCCCCCGCCAGCTGTGCCTCTGCAGCATCCGTTCCTGTCCAGGCTCCTGCGGCATGATCAGCGGTAAACTTGTACAGCTTTCCGTCCTTTACTACATAGTCACCCGCATTATAGGCGGCCGACTCGCTGAAGGCCGGTGCCAGGCTGCCGAGTAAAGACTCCGCATAATACTTACTGTTATTGTGATATGCCGGATCTGTGCTTTCTACTGCTGTCCCGCTCCGGGTGCCTACCGCATACGCTTCCGAGTCCGAAGCCTTTGCATTGATGTCCGTCGCCGCTGTAATCAGCTCATCCGCATGCTCCTCGATACTCACCAGCTCCCGGGTCTGGGACTTGCTGGAAGGCGTATCCTTGTCCAGCGGGGCCCGCTCAATGTGCAGGATAAAGTTTGCTGAGTTAAGCTCTTTTCCGTCTTTATACAGTGTCAGCTCAAAGACGGCCTTTCCGGAAACAACCGTCATCTGCTGATCACCTTCCACTGTCACAGTATTTCCATCGATCACGGCATCTGCAGAATAGCCGTTGCCGTCCGGCTTCGTGCCCCGGATCGCGGCAGTAGTGCCGGAAGGAATCGAAAATGTCCCCTCACTGGAAAACAGCTCAAATCGTATGATGAAATCTTCGTCATATTGATTCAACCAGAATTCCTTTTTTCTGCCGTTCGGGATAATGTCAATCCGCTGCGTCAGAATCAGCATTACTCCTTCACCTCCCATTTAAATTCAGTCCCTGGCTTCCCTTCCACGATGAAGAAAGCGTCTGTCTTACGTGCAATGCTCAGGGGCTCTTTTGAATCCAGGACCACTTCATAATCCTCGGTCTTCGTGTCCACATAGACATACATCCGGCCGTTCTGGTCTGTCCGGGAAGTCCCTGACAAAGGAATCGGTTTCTCTTCTTCAGGCTCTTTCTCGGCCTGGACAATTTCTGCAGCAGCCGGTTCTTTCTTCGCAGGCAATAAAAAAGGACCCCCGAGAACCTTCCCGCCGATCCTGTCATAGACCACCATGCCTTCTTTTTTCATTTCGATGTAGCCGAACTTCTCCCCGACCTGCTTTTCGAGGGCTTTTGCCTTACCTGACAGCTCCCCGATTGTTTTGGCCAGATGATCGAGATCTTTCCGCAGATCGTCATACTGCTTCTGCAGATCCTCATAATGTTTCATGACGCCGTCCACCGTCCCGGAAAGGCTTTTGATGGACTCAGTAAAATCGTTGTTGATTTTCTTCAAGCTGTCAATCGCCTGATCCAGTGTTGGCGTAGCCTCAGTAGCTTCTACGGTTTCAGCCTTTCTTTTGCTCATCCAATAATCCCTCCAATCTCTGAATCCGTGATTCCTGTTCCTGTATTGTCTTTAGCAAATACGGCACCATATTGATGTAATCGATCGTCAGACCCCGGTCTGATTTTTTAACCAGTTCTGGATAAACCTTCTGAAGCTCCTGGGCGATAAGTCCGACAGGTACATGACCGGAACCGTCTCGCCAATCAAAGGAATGGAACTTCAGCTTTTTAAGACTCTCCGTCAGATTCGGAGCATTTTTGATATTCTTCTTCAATCTTCTGTCTGACGAGCTGTTCCACGGTGGATTCGTAACAGTCAGGCTGTTGCATGTTACGCTGTTGCCCTGTACATAACCGGGTGTATACACATGGTCTGCTGCCTCGATATATTTCGCTGCATAGATATATTCGGATGTCTCCACTTTACTCAGCATCTTGATGCTGTTCGTCCCTGCATCCAGTGTAATCGGCTTATTGTTCGCCGCAAGACTCAGGCCAGCAGACTTCGCGCCGGCTTCCAGATGGAGCCAGTTCCCGTCTGCTCTGTTGGCGCAAAGGTCGATAAAGGTATACAGTGTATCTCCAACATAACCTTTGATCTGGTTCTCATTGATGCGGATGTTTTCTCCCGCCCATCCAGTGGTCGTGCAGTATTTGGCTCCGTCCTTGTCGATAACAGCGATTTCATTCCCCGCCGCATCGAAGACCTTAAAGATGCCGTTTGCATTGTCCTTCCCACCGAGCTTCAGTTCCCCGCCATGAGCGTAGGTGAAATTGATGTACATCTCACCGTTTTCCAGCATGAAGACGCCATTGTTTGCACCATTGTCTGTGATCTGGTTGAAAATATTTTCTTTGGTCAGGTAGGACGATGTGACGAGCTCAACGCGGGGATTGTAGATGTAACACGTCCAGCCTCCTGAGCTTGTGTATGTATTGTTCCCGCCGATGTTCACCCAGCCGACTGTCGAGACACTGGAGACATCAAGGTCGAAGCTGTATTCCTTCCACTTCGTTGTCGGGTTGACCTTACCGACCTCTTTGTTGTTGAGGTAGATGCCAATCGGATTAGTAGCTGACGCCGTGCTCGATTTCAGCCAGACTGACAGCCGGTATGTTCCAGGTACAACAGGGAAGGGCTTATTGTTGGAAAGAGCCGTGATGCCAGCTTCGCCGCTCGATGGTCTCTCGAGTCTAAAAGCGTTGTTGCCGCCTTTCGGGTCTGCATAGCCACTGTTGAGAGTGCCTGTGATATTCCAGTAAGTCCGGTCAAAATCCAGGGAACTACTCAGCAGGTTCTTATCGGAGTACTGATAGATTCTGCTGAGAGCTTCCTGCAGTGTTTCACCACTGCTCAAAATAAACTGCGTCGCCCGGATCCGGACCACGCCGGTGCTGGAATTAAGATAAAATGTTTCGTTGCCCTGTGTGTCGGTGGCTGTAATAACAACACTACCGTCCTGATCGTCAACGTGGATTGTGTCGCCGATCTGGAACTCTCCTGTGTCGAGATTCCAATAGTTATATCCTGTGGCATCCGCAATCAGCCCTGTGATGATATTGGCAAATAATCCCGCTTTTGCTGTGATTGCTGTCGTCCATACCCAGTTCCCCTGTGCATCCGCGCTGTCCGCAATCTGGAGTCCCTGCGTCCCGATGCCGAGCGCTCCATACAGAGGTGAGCTTGGATCTGTATCCTCAAAAAGGATTGCGAGCTTATGTGTCCGGTCCGCAGCTGTATACTGAGCTGTGAGCTGGGTATACATCCCGTTGAGAATGCCCCGGACCCTCTCAGCCATGATTGTGCCATCGTCGTTAAAGTTTCCTGCGAGCTGTTCCAAGCCTCTCTGGATGTCCGTCAGCAGTGACTCGTCACGGAAATAGTCATAGGCAAACTCGCCAAGGGTGACAGACTGGATCCTGTCCAAAGCGCAGTCCCACACGATGCCGACTACACGCGCATCGGAAACGATTCCGAGTTTGCTGTGCCTGCAGTGGACCGTATCGCCGAGGCGGATCATCTCCAGGCCGGAATAGCCTTTGTATTCCTCTGTTGCTTCCAGTGCCAGCATATCAATCGCCATGGAAACCTTTGGTTTGTCGATGCCGGTCGCAAAAAGATCCGCGACAGCTTCCCTGAGAGCCGTGTTGATCTCCGTCTGGTTGTCACAGATTATGATGGTCTCGTCTTCGCGGTCCTCGTCCGTGGCATCTGCTGCGAGTTTGATGTGATTGAACTGGTAGGCGCGGCTCCTGACCGTTGGATACGCGGACACAAGGTCCGAGTCCACATATGGCTTTGTCCCCGTCAGAAACAGCCCATTGTAGGCATAAGGATATATCCGCGTCACGACATCCGACATGTCGATGCTATAGTCAACGCCAGTGATGTTTTTGCCATACTCGACCGTGACGCCCCTGTCGGTTCCCTGTCTCTCAGCCACCCAGAGCTTGTTATTGTCATAGATGTATTCGACTCTCCACTGGTCGCGGATTGTCTCAAGAGCTGACATTCCGTTGGTGTCGAGGAATTCGTAGGATTTTCGCCGGGTGAAAGTTCCGGTGGTCTGATAAGTGTACTTGCTTGGAGCTACTGCAAAGAGGCTCTGCAATGCCTGTGGCGCTGTCCTTGCCCGAATCTTTGTATTCCGGATGTAAAAATCTCCCCCTGCGTCATAAAAGATCGGGTAGGCCTGCGCCGTGATCCGGTCCATGGTCTTGTCGACCGTCTGGATGCGGTAAAGCTGGCTTTTATTTTCCAGCCACGTTGGGACCCTGATGACAGCATTTTCTTCGATGTACTTCCACCTGCCGTCCTCGTCTATCGGATGACTCAGGTCAAGGCTCCACGGGCCGAGCAGCTCAGTGGAGATCGTGCAGGACTCCGAGATGAGCACCATATCTCCGTTGTGTTCATAATCTGTGTTGGAGGGGCTGTATATCTGTATCATTTCACAACCTCCTCCAGTTTGGTATGATCCTCAGTGTAAACCCTGAAGAGATGCTGATTGAATTGTTTCCGGGCTGCAGCCAGAAGTCCGCAAAACCATAGTCGCCCATGATAAGAGCTGTATTCTGCATCACGGAGCTTGTCCGGTATGCCATTGCTTTGTCTGTATCGATTGTCATGTTGGATGAAACAGTAGCCTGCAGAGACTTTCCATTGACAGTCAAGGTGCAGGAGCCGGTTCCCGCGATGAGGTATTTCGGGTGGGAGATAATCCCTGGATTCGTCAGGGATCCAAGTACCACTTGTTCTGTCTTTCCGCTGTCGTAATACTGGCAGCCCTCGCAGACAAACTCTGCTGTAAATGTTCCGACCTTGCGGTATTCCCTCTCGACCTCAGACATTTCAACGTATCGGACCTTATAGAAATAATCCGGAAGGTCTGTCATCCTCAGTTCTGCCCCGGATCCTCTTTCCAGCAACCAGATTTTCAAGCCTGCGACAACTTCCTGCCACGTGTCAGGATAAGCCGAGAAGGAAAACTCGACAGGGATGCGGACATCCTCATAGGTTCCGTCCTTGATCGTCAGCGCTCCGTCCCTGCCGGGAATCTGGTAGGTCTGGATGATCTCTCTCGGTGCTGGTATGCTGGGACGCTTGGAGACATGGACGCCCCAGACAGAGTCTTTAAACCCTCCGTACTCAATATGATACGGTATTTTCAATGATGCTTTCCCCATGCCTCTATCACCTCCCTTTCGATGCCTTTAAGGCTTTGTTATCCTTGCTGATTGCCTGCTTGACTACTCGGACCGTCCGAGCATCGAATCTGTCTGTGCCAAAGTCGGCGAATACTGTTACGTTCAGCGCTTCCGCCAGCCTGTCGAGCTTCCGCCCGAGGTCTGCGGTCATTTTCGCAATCGCCGCCTGCGTCCTGTCCATCGTGGAGCCGATCGTGCCCATTGCATGATCTGTCAGGGATGCAATAGGTGACATAGTGTCCGCGCTGTCCCGGATGATGGAAAGGCTGAGATTCTGCATCATGCTTTCCGTCTTGGTCTTTTTCAGGCCTTCGTCGTAGGCTTCCGCAATTTTCTCCGCGCTCTTTTTTACCTTCCTGACGGCTTTCGGCGTTTCTTTTTCAAAGCCGACCTCAGTACCTTCAACGGTACGTACGCCGCCTTTCTCCATTACCCGTGACGGACTATGGATCTGCAGGGTGCTGTTGTAGGCGTCATTGACAGCGTTTGCCAGATAGATAGCGGCGTTGACCGCATTTTGTGTCCCGCCAATAATACCGTTTCCGACAGCGACAGCAGAATTCCATCCAGAGTTGTAAAAGTTCTGGTCGGAACTACTGACAGCATTTGAGGCGTCCCGCATGAGGCTTTCAATGGCTGGTGTCGGACCGACCCCCATTCCATTCGCTTCGTTAATGCCCTGCTTGATCTTCTGCGGGATGATCTGACCGACGCGGTGAAACTCTGATGCAAGCGTCTCGCCCGCCTGTCGCGCGTTCTCGATCATTCCCTCAGTAGCTTCTTTGACTTCCTGTTTGGTCGACTCGATACCTTCCTTGGTCCTGTCGCCCATCGTCGTGCCGGTGTCCTTGGCGTTCTCCGCCTCAGTCTTGGCGCTGTCGTTGGCTGTGGTGACTGAGCTGTCAAGAGCTTCTTCGATCAGAGGAGAGTTTTCGGAAATTCCACCCGCGATACTATTGGAAGCTGTTTTGCCGGCCTCCGCTGCCGCTTCCGCAATCGTTGCGTTTGCGACATTCCTGAGACCTTCGACAGTATGCGTTTCAAGATTTCCGACATAAGCCTGACCTGTGGAAGTTGCGCTTGCAATCAAGTAGGCGTTTTGGGACAGGTCCATCTGTGTTGCAAACTCACTCTGGATCCTGTCTATCTGCTCATAGTTTCCGTTGCGGAAACCGTCAGCAAAAGCCGCTGCCGCGTCAGCACCTTTCTCAGGGCCCATTGCGACAAGGGCATCATAGACGCTTTGATCAAGATTCCCCGCATCGAGCTGCGCCATGAGCTCCTGCATATTGAAGACCCAGCTTCTCAGCTTCTCACTGCGGTCCTTCAGGTTCTTTTCAAGGTTGTCCAGTGGGGATCCTTCACCGGAGAGATCAAAGGTCATTTCCTCAAATTCCTTCACGAGAGCCCCGTGAAGGTCGTTGAAGGCTTCCTCGATTTCTTCGCTTACATCAATGATTCCCTGAGCCCAGTCGGCAAAATCTGACTCGGAATAACCCAGACTCTCGCGGATCGCGGCAAGGTCTTCATCGGTGGCTTTGTACATTTCGCCAAGAGCTGTGATCGCTTCCTGTTGCTTCTCGGTCAGCTTCTCGACTTGATCAGCCGCTTCCTTGGATTCGTCGCCATATTCTCCAACAGAGTTCGCCGCGTCCTCAGCACTTTTTCCAGCCTCTTCGGTCGGCTTCAGAAGACCCTCGACCTTGCCCTTCATCTCGGACAGAGCCGCGCCAGTGGTATTGATCTCCTCTTCAGCCGTCCTCATGGCTTCGTTGGCGCGTTCCTGTTCGTCGGCGGCTTTCTTTACGTTGTTTTCCAGATCGACCTGCTTAGAAGCCCACTCGTCTGCATTCATGATGGCGTATTCGGAAGACGCGCCGTATTCATCCATGTAGGCGTTTAATTCTTCCTGAGCCTTGGAGAGTGCGCTTTCAGCCTTCGCCTGATTGACTGCCGCTTCGCCCCATGCGTCATACATTTCTTTGAGGGCATCCTGCAGGGCTTCATAAACAGCGACTTCCTTCGCAGTGTCGAACCAGTTCTCTAGTTCTGTACGAGTCGCTGTCAGCTTTCCAGTCTGTCTGTCCCACGCATCAGACAGTCCATCTACTGATCCGCCCAAAGTGTCGACCATGTGGGAAATCTTCGCCTTAGTAAACTCATCCGTGATGGTATATGTTCTTTTGACGCTGTCCTCAACCTGCGTGAATTCCTCAGCGACCTTGGAAAGGTTGAGATTGGAGCCGTTCAGACTTTCAATATCTGTCTTGAAGGTCTCGACTTTACCGGAAGCGTTATTGAAGTAAGTAACAACAAGCTCTGTCCCTGACTGGATACTGCCTGTATCAAGCTCGACATTCCCGGCTTCGTCAATCGCGGTCTCGTACCCCATGATCTCCGTGCCAAGATCATCAAAGACCTGCACGACAGCACTCACGCCTGCATTGACGCCATCCGTGTTGATCCCGCTCTCGGCAAAGTTATCAAGCCGACTCTCCACAGTATCGACAGAGTCAGCGACAAATCCGATCAGCTCCTGAGCTGTCCCCGAGGTCTTTGCAATCCCTGTCGTATTGAGACCGCCCGACGCCCACTGCTCGAGTATTTCCTCTGTGGTATTGGCTGAGGTATCGATCTCCTCAAAGGTTTTGACGATAGTCCCCGAGCTGTCCACAATCGCCTGCTTGCCATTGTCGAGAGTCACAAGGTTGAACTGTTCGCAACTGTCAAGGATACCATCCAGCATTCCCTGGTATGCTTCGATCTCTGCTTTTTTAGCTTCTCCACCGTCTGCCGTCTGCCGTGCGTGTTCCAGGCTCTTCTCGACCTGATCGTTGGCTTCTGATATGTCATCAATAAAGCTTTCCAGTTCTGTCCGCTGCGGGGTGATCGCTTCTGTGATTCCGCTGATAATCCCGGTGACAAATTCGACAACACCTTGGAGAGGTCCGGAAACGTAGTTGTAGGCAGCAATACCCAATCCCTCAAGAGCTGATTTGAGTATGTCTATTTTTCCAGCAAGGTTGTCTTGCATGATCAGCATCATCCTTTCAGCTGATCCGTTAGAATTGTCGATTGCTCCAGCCAGCTTATCAAAATCAGCATCGGAGCCATTGATGATAGCAAGCCAGCCGGACATAGCGTTTTTACCGGCAAGAGCAGAAACCGCCGCGGTTTGTTCTGCTTCCGACAGCCCTCCGAGCTTTTCCCGGAGCTGAAGCATAAGGTCGCGGAAGGAAAGCATCTTGCCGTCCGTGTCCGTCAGGCTGATGCCGTATTTGTCCATTGCCTCCTTGACCTGTTTGGTCGGAGCGGCAAGCCTTGTCAGGCCTGACCGGAGTGCTGTACCGGCAGAAGATGCTTTGATTCCGCTATTGGCCATCAGACCAATAGCAAGAGCGGTATCTTCCATGGAGTATCCGAGCGCACCGGCGACAGGAGCGGCATATTTAAAGGTTTCTCCCATCATGCCGACGTTGGTATTCGCGTTGGAAGACGCCGCTGCCATGATATCAGCCAGCCGTCCAGACTCCTTTGAGGTCTGCCCGAATGCCGTCAGGGCATCCGTCACGATGTCGGAAGTTGTCGCAAGGTCTTCGCCGGATGCAGCCGCAAGGTTCATTATGCCCTCGAGGCCGTCGATCATGTCGTTGGTTTTCCATCCAGCCATAGCCATATATTGCAAAGCCTCTGCTGACTCTGTCGCGGAAAACTTCGTCTTCGCGCCCATCTCCTTGGCTTTCTCAGATAGGGCATCCATCTCTTTTGCGGATGCCCCGGAGATCGCGCCGACCTCGGACATTGCCGCCTCAAAGCTCGATCCGACCTCTAAGACATACTTTGCCGCCTCAATGGCCTTCTGCCCCATCTTCATGAGGGCATCGCCGAGGATGTCGACGACCTTGTTTTTGACCATGTCGCCGAGACTGACAGACAGCTTTTCGGACTCTGTCGCCGCCTCACCGACCTCATCGCCGTATTTGTCGATGGAGGTCGCGCAATGGTCTGCTGACTGCCGTGCCTCTTCGAGGTACTTATCATTCTTCGTGATCTCCTCGTTGCACTCCTCGAGGTTGTGGTTTGCTGTCGAAAGTTCTTTCCGCCAGTCGGAGACCGCTCCTTCAGTTTTGGAATAGACTATAATCTGATCCTTGACAGCCTGGCTTAATTCATCGACTCTCTTTTGCTGTTCCTTGTAAGCTTCCGAGGTCGTGTCGCCTGCCTTCTCCATGGCTTCCATTGCCTTTTTGGCTTCTTCGAGCTTGTCACGGAGATCTTCGAGGCGCTGCGCCTGTTCCGTTTCGTTTTTCTTCGCGTTCTCGAGGCCTTCCGACGCGGCCTTGACGCGTTTCGTGTAGGTCTCCTGAGCTTCTGCCAGAGTCTTTTGCTTCGTCTCGAGAGCTTCCAGAGAGTTTGCGTTCCCTCTGTATTTCTCATCGAGGTTTTTGAGCTCTGTCCTCAGGAGGCTTGATTCTTTCTTGACGGCCTGCATGGCCGCCTTAAATTCCCTCTCACCGTCGAGAGCGATTTTTAGCCGTATGGTCTTAGTCGATGCCATGCTTTCGCGCCTTTCTGTTTACGGTAAATCGTCTATGGAGCTTGTCTTTTTGGGGTTCTTATAATCTGCATAAGCATCCATCAATAAGATGAACTTGCGAGGCGTCATATACAGCACCTCGCGCTCGCTGTAATGCAGCAGATCTATCCCCAAAAGCAAAACACGGGGGACGTTCAGGATTCTTTCTTCAGCGTCCTCCTCTTCGTCCCCCTCTCTGCGTTTGGGCTTTCTTCCTCCTTTGGAATGCTCACAGTCCATGCCTTCAGGATAGCCTCAACTAAATCATCGGCATTGAGCTGGTCGATCATCCATGCAACCTGCCGCTTTGTATACGTTTTAAGCTCGCGGTCGTAAAAGTATTTTTCCCTCTCTGTCTCATCCAGCAACAGCTTGTGCACCAGGTCGATCAGGACCCGGGCTTGGTACTCTCCCGGAGACCGCTTGTCCATAAAGAGCTGACGGAGGATTGACAGCACATCTGTCTCATAGCTGTCCTGCAGATCTGCAATGACAGCGTAATCAAACAGGAAATGCCGCTCCTCCGCCCCAAACTGTACCGGGACTCCCCTCGGTATCAGATTGCTCATGCATTAATACCAACGATGGAATTGAGGTAAGTCTTTGCCTCAGCCAGAGTTGTGAACTGTTTCCGCAGCTTCCAGTCGCCATCCTCCGGGATGAGGATCTCACCCTCGAGAGTCAGGTGGTTGTGCTGGATAGAATTGTTCCGCGTCACGTTCTCGTCGTTCGGCTCGTGGAACTGAACTTCCTTGTAGAAAATCGCCGTGTACTTGTTGTCGCTGGATCTTCCAATCGCGCCGCAGCCGACAATGGGCGCTTCATCGTTGGAATTGAAAGTGATCTCGCCACCGGTCCCCTGCTCATGACCAAGCAGGAAGGTATAAATCTCATTCTGGTCGCGGTTAAACTCCACGGAGATAGCGCCGCCCGTAACGAGGGACTCCGGATCCAGGCTTCGGTTGTCGCCAAAGTCGGAGCCGGAGACTACGTTGGGCGTACCGTTAAAAGCCGCAACAGGAGAGATCCACTGACCAGTTGCATAAGTGCCGTCAGAATTACGTTCCGCAAAAACGGCATACTCAACACCGTATTTACTCATTCTCTTCGTCCTCCTCTAAATCAAAGTTATTTTCGATTGCGCACTCAAAAATATAGTGCCGGATCCTGTTCTCCGAGTCTGAGTAATCTGTCAGACTGGGATAAGTGAACCCGGCACTTTTCAGCGCTTTCCTTGTTTTCCTGACTTTGTCCGCGTAGTCATAATTCCACGGACAAACATAATGTATCTGTACATAATAGGTGAGGCTCAGGTCCTCGTTGTCGCCGAAGTCATCCGCATGACTGTCGGCAAGGCTGAATGTATAAAATTCTTCTTCGTCTCCCTCGTACAGCCCTTCCGCTATCTCGAGTCCGATTGGCTTCAGCGCTGATACGATGACTTCATTTATGCTCTTCATCATCCCCACGCTTTGTCGATCTGTTCGCTGACCGCATCTCTCATTGCCTGTTCGCATTTAACTCTTGCAATGTCCATCGCCCGCTCCCTGAAAGGCCTCGGCGCGTTTTTGGGCATTCCTGCCTGATTCGGGTGATGGATCTTGGCTGCATCGCTGGCTTCTTTTGGCCACGTAGACCCATACTCCCTTACCGCCGCCCGCGTCGCCCAGTCATGCCCGTCAGCATCCTTGCCAACTGGCTCCACTTCGGCAAATACTCCCCACCGGTTAATGTACGGGCCTGTGGTCGTGTAGGATCTTGCCAGTTTTTCGCCGCCGCCGGTGTCTATAATGGCCTTTCTTACGGCTTTCAGAAGCTCTGGCGCCGCTTTTTCTACCGCGTAAGAGCAGATTCTGTCTGACATAAGAATTGTCTGGAACGCATTATCAATTTCCGTAAAACCTTCAACGATACATCTGTACCAGCCCATCAGATCACCGCCTTTCTTACTCCGGTCCAGATTTCCGTGTAATCCCTGTTGTCCGCGTATGTATTGACATATTTGATGTCGTGGTCTTCGCCTTGGTATCGTACGATCATGGCAGCGTTTATCTCTGTGCGGGTCGAGCGGACCAGGAAGCGCTTCTTCGCGTCACTCAGCTCCACGCCTGCCCGTATCAGCTCTGTCCCTGATGTGTTGGTGACCTTGGCCCAGCATGTGCGGATAATTTCCTCAGTCTCGATCAGGTGCCCCTTGTTGTCATACTTTCCTTTGGTTTTTCGGATGATCTGGATCCGCTTGTTGAGGTCGCCCGGATCTACATACATAGGCTCACCTCCCTCAGAGGAAATTGACGCGGTGGCGGGACAGGATGGAATCGACAACACGGTTTACGTTGCCCTTGTCGACATACATCGCCCTAGTGTCGTACATGTCCTGCACGAGCACCATAAAGGCGACATAAAAGTCCTCATGGTCGTCAAGGTCGGATTCCGTCAGTCCGGTGTAGTCGATGATAAACTGTCGCGCTGCCGCCATTATTGGAACGATCAGGGGATCTGTAGCGTCGTCCAGTCTCAGGAAATCCGCAACGTGCTCTTTGGTGATCTCACTTATCTTCACCGGACTTCACCGCCTTCTTTTTCGGCTTATCCTCGGTCTTGGCCTCAGCCTTGGACTCGATCTCCTCGATATAGCCAGCTCTGAGCAGGTCGGCAAGGATCGCCTTGTCTGCAATCTCGCCGACCTGACCGACACTCATGGAGACCGCCGGACCACTGAAACCAACTATTGCTTTTACCTTCATGCGGTCTCACCTCCCGGGATTACGCTGCTGCCATCTTGAGACCGGCAATCTTCTGCGCGTTCTCGATCTTGGAGTCGCACTCCATGTATCCCACAACGCCGATTGCATGCTCGGTGGCGTATTTCTCTCTCAGGACCTCGATGCTGATGTCTTCGGAGACCTTCAGAGCCAGACCGCTGAAGTCGCCATAGTAGATAGCCATCTTGTTTGCTGCCATATCGGGCATGTTGTCAGAGACATAAACCGGCTTACCCAGGAGCTTGTTGCTGTCGAGTCCGTCAGAGAAGTTTTTCTCCAGGATGTAGTTGCCCTGGCCATCTTTCAGCTTCTTGACGGCGGTCCGGGTCTTGGTGCTCATGATCCAGCAGCAGTTGCCCTGGAACGCATCCTTGATGGTATCCTGCAGGTCTACCAGCTCATCGGTCGTGATGACAGCAGCGGCGTTTGCGGTAACGATCTGGGACACGGTGGAAAGACCAGTGATCTTGTTATTGGTTCCGACCAGCAGTTCTTTCTCAAGCCATCTTGCGATATTCTCAGCCATGTGAGTGATGACAAAGTTCACAATGTCGAACTGAGAGTTGTTGATCAGGCTCTTGGAGACCTTGGTCAGTACGCCGGAAAGGAATCCCTGCAGAGTGATGTTCGCAAAGACGCCTCTGGTGGCTTCCAGCTCAGTGAACTCGTCCGCGTATGCCATGGTGATGTCGGGAGTGGCATTCCCTACGGTTGCCGGGTAGTACGGGATCGTCAGGGTTCCCTTGACGTTGTATCTGGTTGCCATTCTGGCAATCGGGCAGATGTCATAGACCTTGGTGATGATCTTCTGAGCGATGGTGGTCGGGATCGTAACCTGTCCATCTGCTTTGGTCAGGTCGGCTCTCTCCTCGGATACCACGCCTCTGAGGAAATCAGCAAAAGCTCTCTCCTCGGAAGCAGCTCTCTGCTCCTCATTCATATCTTTCTTTCCCTCCGGTTTCTTGTCCTCGGCCGGCTTCAGTTCGAGCTCACGGGCTCTCTCCTCTGCCTCGATCGTGGTCTTCAGTGCCTTGGCACTGGCCTCCAGAGCATCGAACTTACTCTGCTCTTCCTCAGTAAAGGCTCTCTCCTCGCCGTTCTCATCAATAGCCGCTGCCGTCAGGGCTTCCATCTGCTCCAGGATTTCATTTCTTTTCTCATTGAGCGCTTTCAGTCGCTTTTCGTTCATTACATGTCCTCCTTTCGAAAAGGGCATAAAAATAACAGGCTTCATTCAGCCTGCTTTCATTTCAGTGCGTTGATTCGGTTCTTGTAGTCTTCGTGGAGACTTCTGGTTTCGTCCTCATCAGGATCATCCTTGTCGTCCTCAGGATCATCCTTATCTTCCGGCTCATCCGGCTCATCCGGATCCGGTTCAGACTTATCCTCAAATTCAAGCTCGTCTTCCCCAGCCCGGTACTCGACGGACTCCTCAGTATCTGCTCTCACCTCAATGGAGGTGGAAGAGTAGACAGGGACCTTGTTCATCACGAGGGTGATCTCGTCCATGTCGAGGTCTGTGATGTGCCTGATCGGGAGACCCTCCGCTCTCTGTTCAAGGGTGTCCTTCGGATTTTTGATATTGAAGCTCCAGCCTCTCAGCTTGCCATGTCGAGCTCCCTCGATCACCTCCGGATCGGTCACCACAGATTCCGCTCTCAGTCCCACAGCATCCTCTCTGACTGTCAGAGTGTTTGCCTGCGTGCTGGCCAGAATCCGCAGCGGATCATGATCCAGAAGCATATTGATGTTGCCTGCCCTCTCGATAGCTTTTGCAAATGCCCTCTGCTCGATGATCTCAATCACCCTGCCATGAGGCGTCATGACAGGCCGCGATTCCCTGCCGGGGACATTGACATAGCCGCTGATATGCAGGCCGTCAGCTCTCAGTTCCGCTCTCATCGTTCTCACCTCCTTCCGGTTCGATCTGTTCATCCTGGGGTTCAGTCTGAGATTCAGTTGGGGCTCCCATCCGAGTTCCCACAGCTCCGGAGCCGTCACCCAGGTTCATGCTTGCATTGGTATTCGGTGTGTAAACCTGTTTCGTCTTCGGATCGTAGAAGACTGTATTCAGATTGAGCTGCAGCCAGTCGATTCCGAGCGGCTCCATGTCTTCTTTCTCGCGGACCTCATCGATCTGAAGGAAGTTCTTTTCCAGTCCAATCTTATAGGCCTCATACCGCTCTTTGATGGATCCACGTGTCAGTTCCTTCGTGTCGAACTGCCAGTAATAGGAGCTTTTCTCAGATTCCAGTAAAAGATCCCGGTTCAAACTGCACTCAATGTCTGTCATGACAGCGACGCAGGCCCGAATAAACTGACCGATATCGTAGTCCGTCATACTGTTGCCTGTCTGGCTTCCACATACCATCGATGCCGGGATTCCGAACAGCTTGCAGATCTCCTGTGAATTACTGAGCTTGTTCTCGTTCATTTGGAGCTCTGCGGCAGTTGCGCTGGACTCCTGGAACTTAATGCCATTGTTAAGGATCACCACGTTCTCATCCGAGTCTCCATAGAGTCTCCGGAAGGAATCCTTCAGCTCCTGCAGTGCCGCCGGGCTGATGATCTTCTCTGACTGGAGAAAACCACGTTTCGCCCCGCCTTTCTTGGCATTGGCAAGTTCAAACTTAAGCTCGGCCAGTGCAACGGCAAGGACGAGTGGAGCCTCTTCGATGATGGAAAGATTGTGCATCCCGTCCCGGGTCTTTCTCAGGATCTTTAGAAAACAGTCCGGATTGTACCTCTGGCCCTGCACGAGTATGTCGTAGCTCTTAAAGATCGGATCATAGCTTTCAAAGCCAATGCTGACGCTCTGGTCCTCAACGTAGTGGATGCTCTGGACCTTATTCAGCCTCCTGTTGATGTAGGCGTGCCCGCCTCTGCCGAGATAGTAATCCTCGATCATGGCTTTCCAGAACATTTTAGCCGTCAGGGTGTCGCCGGTGTCGTCATTCAGCATAAAGACCCTTGGATCTTCCTTCACGATCTCGATGTCGCCATTCCGCTTCTTTCGCAGGAGCTGGATCGGCAGACGGCTGATCGTGTTGGAGATCAGGGTGATGCAGGCCTGCACCGTTGGAATCTGCAGCGCGTCCGCCCGCGTGATCGTGATCTGGTTAAGTCCGAGCAGGGCCCGGAGCAGGTCGCTCGTAACGCCCGGTTCCACCCCTGGGACCAAATCCGCCGAAGCTGTCGTCGGAGCCGCCGGAGTCGTTGAAGTATCTGCCCTGATTTCTGGGAGCTTTTCTTTCTTCTTTTTCTTTCCCATCCATTCTCCTTTCTTATGCTACCTGCACCACAAAGTCATCACCGCCGAAAAGCTGTTCCTGCTGCATCAGGTGGACTGCATTGATTGTAGAAACCACCATATCGACTTTTCCGGTGGACTTGCTTTTGTCTACGTATAAGTTCTGGTTGGTATCCTTCCGGCACCGCGCGTTCTGGAAGTTGATCTCCAGCATCCTGTTATTACCATATCGGAATTTGGTCTCCAGAATGTATTCCCGCAGCAGCTTCGTCGCCGGATGCAGGACGGAGCTATGCTGTTTGATCTCAACACACTCGATATACGCTTCCTCCAGCTTCTGGACTGACGAGATTGCGTTATACCGGTCATAGCCTACCTGTGCGATATCCACGCCGTATTTCTCCGGTAGGCTGATGATAAATCGCTCGACAAAACTGTAATCAATCACCTCATCCCCGCAGGCGAAGCATTCGCCCCGGCGGATCAGATCCGCGTAGTCGACCTTCTCGCGCAGGGTCTTCCGCTCGATCGCGCCTTCCGGGATGAAGCCGAAAACCTTTGCATAGATGGTGTCGTTGTCATAGGTGACCATTGCGACAGATGTGTTGTCATCCGTCTGGGACAGATCAAGGCCGCACCAGACGCGCCGTCCTTTCCAGAAATCGTCCGGCAGTTCCCCGCGGCAGAGCTTGACTTTCTGGATGTCAACATAACCCTCTGTACCAAGACCGCGATAGAAAATGTTGTTGTGCTTGCAGAGGTAATTCTCCCGCTTACCTTCGTACATGATCGCCAGGGTGCGCTTCTTGACGAGGTTCGCAAACACGAGAGGCTTGTCCACGGATACCGGGTTACTCTGGTAAATACACCGGTCATCCGTCATCCACACCTCGCCATGCGCAAGGTCCTCATCCGGCTCATAGAGCAGGGCAAAATACCGGGTATCCTCCAGCAGGCCGTCCAGGGTCTTCTTTGCAATGTCGATCTCCGTCATAAAGACGTTTTTGTCGTTCGGGTACTGCGTCGAGATGATAATGCCGAGCTTCGACAGGATTTCGATCTGCGACGAGCGCATGGCCTCAACGGGATAATCGTCCAGGGCTCCAGCCTCATCCGCAAGCCAGGCCTGGGCCAATTTACCATCCATCCTATCACGTGAGTATGCGAGAGGCGTGTACTCGTTATCATTCAGCAGGCACCTGATCTGCTTCCGCAGCGGCTTAAAGGTCGGGTCCTCCTCATCGTAGATAATCGGACTCGATTTGATGATCTTCTTGATGGCCCCCTGCAGCTCAGAGGAAAGATCCAGGTCTGGCGCAACTGAAAAGAACCGGCTGAAGGCCGGCTCTGTGAGCATCAGGAGGATAAAAATCACTCCTGAGTTAAACGTCTTATGTGATTTTCTGGCAATCTCCAGCAGTGCGGTCTCGTAGTACCGGATCTTTACCTTCTCCGGATCTGCGCCGGACAGCTTATACCTTTCCGTATCCGGCCGGCAGATCGTACAGAGGACTGCCGTGATCAGGAGCCAAGCGTAATCGTCCAAGCCTTCATAGATGCTCTTCCCACCAAGGTCCGGATGCACGAGCAAGCTCATCAGCTTGCAAATCTTCTCATACTGCTTCTCATCCACATACGCTTCCGGATTGTTACCGTCCGCGATCTCAAGCCACTGCTGGCACTGCATCTTTACGTATCGCGGGACCTTCCGGTCCGGCTCCGTAACGCACCACTGCGCGTATTGGTATGCCCTTCCATCCTTAACCATTGAGAGCCTCCATCAGAGGATTGGTCTTTTTCTCCGGCTGCCTTGGTACGGATTTCAGCGCTGCGGCAATCGTCATGATGTTTTCCCGCTCAATCGACAGCATCATCCGGCGCTTGTCCTGGATCTGTTTGTCCAGGGCAAGGACACTTTTGGCCGTGGACGTCATGAACTTCATATACTCCTCGTATTCCATCTCATCCCTGTGGAGCGGCAGGTCGTCCATTGCCTGACTCAGAGCATCCCGCCGGGCCGCCAGGGACGTGCACTCGGACTTCAGCAGGCAGTACCGGTTGATCACCTCGCTGTACAGGGCGTCGTTTTTCTCAATGGCGTCGAAGAGACGGACCAGAGTCCGGAATTCTGCGTGGGCTTCGGGATCCGCCCGCACCTCTTTGGACTCAATCAGCTTCCGGCCGGACAGGGTCGCCGCCTCTCCACGCTTCCGCTGGAGGAGCTCCTGCTTTGTCCGGTGGCTCCGGCCCTCCATCTCCAGTATTTTGACCGGTTTCGGCGGTCTTCCTCCCATGCGCCTCACCTTCTTTCGTTGTCTGAAAACATCTCAATATATACGTTGTTTTGATTCAATCATGCGCCCCAAGCAGGGCAAAATGGCCTACTTTTGAATTGTGTACACAATTATCGTAATATACCCCTCATAAATATACATTTCATTTTGGGAAAACGTCTTACGCAAGGG
>Ga0326513_10000146_pt1 | contig 56065 bp, 73 predicted proteins | sample 2_2465_0518_D_FD_203654 | JGI IMG/M metagenome (GOLD analysis project Ga0326513, IMG submission 203654) | Bovine rumen microbial communities from UC Davis, California, United States - 2_2465_0518 | ecosystem: Host-associated > Mammals > Digestive system > Stomach > Rumen | place: USA... | reverse complement strand
TGGACAAAATTGGGGAACTGGATGGAATAGTGGTGTTGGAAGTAATTCAGCAAAAATTGTTGAAAATAAAACATCTACAGATATTCTTTCAGAAAACTATGGAATTAATGTTTATAATTCTATGTTATCATCTGCTACTGGAAATTTATATTCAGTATATGGAATTAATATAGGAAATCTTAGTATATTAAATGGTGTAAATTCTAGATTATTACATGTTGAATTTGATGATACAAATAAAGAAATAAATATATTTGGTATAAGCAATATAAATTCATCTGACGTTACTATTCATAAAGAAACAGTAAATGAGGATGGTATAACAGATAAAAATGGTATTGTGGTTCTTCCTGTGACTTCTACACTTCAAACAGGTAAGGATGCTATATTAAGTACATTCCCTGAAACTGTAATTGCAAATGTTGGTTTAAATGGCATTACATATACAGTTAATACCACAGAAAATGAAATTATATTTACAAAGCCAGGTGCAGTGACTTATTCAGTATATTCTCCAACTAATTGGTATACATTCCCTGTTCAACATGTAGAAAATTTTGGATTTACTATTAAATTCTCATATACGTTAAATGGAATTACAAGATATGATGCTCGTGTATTTGTACCTGCTGAAAAATGTAATTGGCAAGCAGGTAAATGGTATGATTATGTAATTAAAGTAAATACAAATAAATTTGGTAAAGCTGATCCTTCTGAAGCTGACCCAACTGACCCTAAAATTGAAGATGAATATCCAATTACTATAACAACAACAATTGATCAATATTCTGCAGGAGAAACTTATACATTTGAACTTTAATTTTTGTGAAAATTGAATATTTAGGAGTAGATTTTTTATCTACTCCTTTTTTGTTTAAAATTAAAATTTATTTTTAATAAATATATTTGTTTATGTTAATGGCAAATTATGCTGGAAAATTTGGTACAGAAGATAATTCAGATGATAAAGATATTTTAACTAATTTATTTATTAGTTCAGATACACCTGATTTAGCTGATACTGATGAAGTATTAGAAGTACCTCGTTTAGATTTAGATTTGAAGGATATAGATAATCGTACTAAAGATAGAGCTCGTACTATAGTTGAAAGATTATCTGCATATTATTTTGATGATAAATATATTAAAGAGCATCCATACGTACCAAATAAAATTGCACAAGAAGTCGATAATATTAGACGACTTCTTAAAATGCTTGCGGTAAATGAAAAGGCGCAAGATACTCTTATTATGTCAATTACCATGAATGCAGGAAAAGGTACATTATATGGTTCATTAACATCTCTTCAAAACTCTATGCTTTCTATGCAAACTCAATTAAATACATTAACGTCAAATTTAGAAAATATATTTAGAGAAATGCAAGAAAATTGTGAAAAGACATTTGAAGAAAAAGATAAAGAAGTTACTAATGAAGATGGTTCACTTTCTATTCGTGGTTCTCGTGATTTTATTAAGCAAATTGATGCAATGATTAATGGTGAATCATCAAATATAGATAATTATGATGAAGAAAATGAAATAAAAAAAGTAATTGGATAAATATGAAAACACTTAAACTATACTTAGAAAGTAAAGTCGAAAAAATTAAATTTAAATGTGAACAAACTGGTAAAGAAATAGAACCAATATATGTTGCATTAAGTAAAGAATCATTAGATAATATTATACAAAAATATAAATTAAATAAAGAGCAATTTAATGATTTATTAATATTTTTAAGTGTAGAACAAAATAATTCATGGATTGTAAAAACTAAAACAAATTATAAATTAGATATAAGTCGAACTAATGATAAATTCATCTCATCTAATAATATTAATTATTCATATGATGATGTTATTAACATGATTGAAAATGAAAATAAAATGTTAGTTTTTGTCAAAGAAAACAAAAATAAATAATCGATAACTATGAATATAGCTATTATAGGTACTGGGTATGTTGGTTTAGTAACTGGAACGTGTTTAGCCAATACTGGACATAATGTACATTGTATAGATATTAATAAAGAAAAAATTGAAAAATTAAATGAAGGTATAATTCCTATTTATGAACCTGGTTTAGAGGAATTAATAAATAGCAATGTACAAGCAGAAAAACTTTATTTTACATATAACTTTGAAGATTTAAAATATGCTGATGCAATATTTATTACAGTTGGTACTCCAGCTAATGATGATGGATCCCCATATATACAATATATATTAGATGCTGCTGAAAATATTGGTAAGTATATTGCTAAACATTCAATAATAATTGTTAAATCTACTGTTCCTGTTGGTACTACATATAAAGTAAAAAATATAATTGCTAAAACTTTACAGGATAGAAATGAAGAAATTGAATTTGATGTTGTATCAAATCCAGAATTTTTAAAAGAAGGAACAGCAATAAATGATTTTAATAATCCTGATAGAATTATAATTGGATGTGATTCAGATTATGCAAATGTAGTAATGTCATCTATTTATAAATCATTTCCATCAGATAAATTAATATTTACAACAATAGAAACTGCTGAAATGATAAAATATGCAGCTAATGCTATGTTAGCTGTACGTATTTCATTTATGAATGATATAGCTAATTTATGTGATAAAATAAATGCTAATGTAAAAGATGTAGCTAAAGGTATAGGATTAGACGATAGAATTGGTCCACATTTTTTAAATGCTGGTTGTGGTTATGGCGGTTCGTGTTTTCCTAAAGATGTGAAAGCTCTTATTAGTATGGGTCAGGCAAATGGAGTTGAAATGAGAGTAATCAAAGCAACTGATTTAACTAATGATTTTCAAAAACATATTCTTTATAATAAATTATGTAAAGCCGCAGGTAGAGTAGATTATCCTATAAAAAACATAGGAATATTAGGAACTGCATTTAAACCTAATACTAATGATATGCGTTGTGCTCCATCAGTCACTTTTGTTAATGATTTATTAAATGATAATTTTAAACTTGGCCCATTTGATAAAATTAAATTATATGATCCAATAGCATTAGAAGAAGCAAAACATTATATAGGGACAACTAATGAAAAAATTGAATATTGTACAGATATAGATAAAACAATTATAGATTGTGATGCTATAGTAATTGTTACTGAATGGGATCAAATAAAAAATATGTCATTAGATGTAGTTAAAAAATTAATGAGAGGTAATATTATAATTGATGGACGTAATATATTTGACAAAAAAGAATTAAATAATTTAGAATATATATATGAAGGTATAGGTGTTTAAATAAAATTATATTTATTTTTAATTAAATTCATTTTATGTTGAATTTTTTATTTTTAATTAAATATAATTTTGTTTTATATACAAAATAGTAATTTAAGTAAGAAATAATACCAAAAATATGTAAGCATATTACTATGACAAATAAACGTTGCTTGGTGTATGAAACTTTAGGAAAACTTTCAGATCTTCAAGTGGTGGAATCAAATAGTGAACAAATGCGATTACATGGCGTATTTGGTGTTTGTGGTGTGAAAAATAATAATAACCGTATTTATGATAGAGAAAACTATCTTCAAATGGTAGAATCTTTACAACAGGTTATTAAAGAATCAGGTTGCCCTGGTGAATTGGAACATCCAAATACTATGAATATTAATCTTGAGAATGTTTCTCATAAGATTGAAGATATTCAAATGAATGAAGACGGTACTATTACTGGTACTATTCTTTTGTTAAATACTCCTAAAGGTCAAATTGCGAAAGCTATTGTAGAAGGTGGTCTTCCACTTTATATTTCATCTCGTGGAGCTGGAACGATTACTAACGAAAGTGGTGTTTCTCATGTAACACTCTCAACAATTAAAACATACGACTTAGTTGGTACTCCTGGTTTTAGTCAAGCTAAACTTACTCTTAAAGAAAATCAAACTCTTGAATGTCTTAATGAATCAGCCGAAGATGGTAATGAAACTTGGGTAATTCTTGAAGGTGATGATCTTCTTGATGATTCAGATAAAGATGACAAGAAAGATGAACCTAAGGATGACAAGAAAGATGAACCTAAGGATGACAAGAAAGATGAACCTAAGGATGATGACAAAGACAATAAAGAAAATGATGATTCTAAATCAGATAACAAAAATACTGACAATGATAACATTGATATGAAAGATTTAAAAGAAGCTATTGAAAAACTTACTGACAAAGTAACTTCACTTGAAGCTGAACTTCATGTAGCTAAAGAATCTTTGAACGATATCAAGCCTGTTAATTATGATGCTATTCAAAAATGGGTAACAGAAGAATTTGCTAGTGAATTTAAAGCCGAATTAACTGAGTCTTTAAAGAATAATACACCAGTAGATGAATCTGTTTCATTAACTGAAGAAGACATCCAAAATAAGATTGATGAAGCTATTAATAATATAGCTAATGGCGTTCAAAATTGGGTAGTTGAAGAATTTGCTCCAGAAGTTCAAAACTGGGTATGTGAAGAATTTGCTCCAGAAGTTCAAAACTGGGTATGCGAAGAATTTGCTCCTGAAGTTCAAAACTGGGTATGTGAAGAATTTGCTCCTGAAGTTCAAAACTGGGTATGTGAAGAATTTGCTCCTGAAGTTCAAAACTGGATTACAGAAGAATATTCTCCTGAAGTTCAAAACTGGATTACAGAAGAATTTGCACCAGTTATTGATAATTGGGTTAACGAAGAATTCGCTCCAGAACACAAACAACAAATTGAAGAATCTGTAAATGCTAATGTATCTGCATTTATGGAAGCACATCAAGCTAATCGTCTTGAAGAATTAGATTCACTTCTTGAGTCAATTGCTGATAATTCAAACGATCAACTTAACAAAATTGTTAATGAAAACAAAACAGAAGAAAAGTACAAGAATGTTTATGTAGTTGAAAACATGCCTGCTGAGTATTTACCACAATGGAATCTTATAGATGAAAATCGTAAAGAAGAAATTGTACGTTCATCTCGTATGTATGATTTTACTAAAGAAGGTGTTCTTGAATCTTTCTGGGCAAATGTTGAATTTAATAAAAAAGAAGAAAAACCAATTCAAGAAAATCAAGTAGATACACTTTCTGCTTATAAGAATCGTGTAGCTGCTGCTATGAAATATTTACAAAAGTAAATAATTTTTCCATAACAACTAAAAAAAATTATTTTTAATAAAATTAGAATTTTAATTTCTAATTAAAAATGATAAAAATAAATCTCAAAGAGATTATAACAAATAAATAAAGTTCTAAAACAATTATGTTTATAAAAGAAGATGCTAATGTACAAGAATGGCGTAAAATGTTAACAGAACAATTTGATGTTAAAGATCCAGTTAAGTTAGATTGGATTTCTAAATACGCTGCTGTACACGAAATTTATGAATCAAGTCTTGGTTATAATGCCGGAAATGTAATTCCAGGTGCTAATGGCGTAGCTCCTCTTTACGCTACTCCTCTTAACACTATGGGTATGGGTGGTATTACAGCTCCAGGTCAATTACCTGTTAGTGGTCCTGATGCTAATACACCTGCTTCATTCTTTAGTCAAAAACCAGGTTCTGGTGATATTCCACAAAGTACACTTCCAATGTCATTAAACGTTGCTCTTTTGACAATTGGTCTTGAACTTCTTCCAGTTATCCCAGCTAAAACTCCATGGCAAATGGTTTCTTATATGGACTTCCCATATGCTGGTGGTAAATTAAATGTTACTGGTAACCTTACATCTATGGATGGATTTGGTGAAGGTAAAGAAAACAAACCTATCTACATTAAAGTACTCGGTAAACTTGCTGAACTTGCTGCTGCTGGTAAAGCTGCTAAAACTGCTGGTGCTAATGCAACAATTACTGTAACTGGTGCTGGTGAAGGTGCTGCTGTATTCACAGGTAAGTTCAAAGGTATCGGTCGTAACGATGGTGGTATTTTACTTGAAACAGTTTCTTGTGTTAAAGGTACTAATCCTGCTGCTATTACAACAGTATTTGCTGGTGGTACAGTAACAGTTGCTATTGCTGGTACAAATTATACACTTACTGAAGCTGCTGCTGACTTCGTTCAAACATCTGCTGACTTCATCGATGGTTTCGCTAACTTCGCTGATGGTGGTAAGAGATCAATGACTCGTGCTGAAAATGAAACTGGTACTGGTAACACTATCGGTCTTCGTTTATTCACTAAGTGGATCCAAGTTGGTTCTTATGAAGTAACTGGTACAGTAACTCGTCAACAACTTCAAGACCTTCCTCTTTATGGTATTGATGCTACTGGTAAGATCATGGAAGCTCTCCAAAACGAAATTACTCAACACATCAATGCTCGTATTCTTGAAAGAGTATTTGCTCTTGGTGTAACTAACGCTGTTCAACAAAAGGCTTATCAAAATGTTGACCTTAACTTATATCTTGGTACACAAGGTGAAGCAGGTAAACAACTTAATACATTTGGTATTAAAGAATATACTGATATTTACGGTAACAATCACTTAAGTGATAACTGGGAAGTTAAGAACTCTGAAGCTCTTACTTCAGCTGAAAACACAGCAACTCGTCAACGTCGTATTTCTTCACGTATTCTTGCTGCTGCTAACCTTATCCAAACAGTAGGTCGTAGAGGTCGTCCAACATGGATTGTAACTAACGCTAAAGTTGCTTCTGCTCTTGAAGACGTTTCTGGTTACGTTGTTAATCCAATGTCTAACAACCTTGCTCAAGACGGTACTAAGAACTTATATCTCAATGGTACTCTTGCTGGTCTTAAGGTTTATGTAGATCCTTATATGGAATGGGATGACTGCCGTATCTGTGTTGGTCGTAAAGGTGATGGAAACTCTCCTGGTGCTATCTTCATGCCTTATATCCTTGCTGATACAGTTACTATTACTGCAGAAGGTACAATGGCTCCTAAGATGCTTGTTAACTCACGTTACGCACTTGAACAAATTGGTTTCTATCCATGGCTTCAATACTACACATTCGCAGTTTACTCAGACTTCGATATTATCTAATATAAAGGCAATTATCGCCTCTATATATTTATCCAAGTATGGTTTATTCCATACACAGAAGGTCGGAACAAATAGTTCTGGCCTTCTTTATTTTTTTATCCATATTTTTAATTCTTTTATATTCCAGAATTCAATATAATTTAAATTATTTTCTTTAGCGATTTTACGTTTATTTATATCTCTAATTGTCCATGTATTTATTGCATTATCATAATATTTAGTATTTTTTTCTTTCCATTTATTTAACTTAATATTATCTTCATTTGTTCCTTCATATGGTTTACCTCCATGCGTCCAAGAATAATTGCATTCAATATATAAATCTAAACTTGGAATATAAAAATCGCATAAAAATGGATATAACTCTGATTTATACTGTCTTAATATATCTGGATATTTTTCTTTTAATATTATATATGACTCATATTCTGATTTTGATATATTAAAAGTTCCATTTTTTTCTTTAGTTAATATTATTTTAGAAACTATATTCGAATAATCATATTTATCTTTAACTATATTAGATTTCATTGGGTGTTCTACTCCATATTTCTCTAAACTAGTTTTATTTAATTTATATTTATATTCATTTGTTTTTGAATATGAATCTACTCCATATTTTTGTAAACAAGTTTTGCGTATTTTTTCTACAGTATCACCAACTTTTTCTTTATTTATTGTTTTAATTTTATTTATAACTTCTTTAATTTGATATGGATTTTCTACTCCATATTTATTTAATAAAGTTTGTTTAGCTTTATTTCTATTTGTTCCATTTACGCCACAAGATAATTTCCATTTTTTATTAACTAAATTATCTAATTTTTTACATTTATTAGAACAATGTGATGAAAATAAAATATTATTTTTTCCATAAAATTTTAATTTATTTTTACATATAGGACATAATGGAACTACTTCAATATTATAATGTATACGATATAAAGTTTCTCTTTCAGACATAGAATCAGCATATCTATTTAATATATAGTTATGCAAATTCTGATAACGTTTTTTCTTTCGTGAATTATAACGTGCTACAATATTTTTATTATAAACATTATTTTTAAAAAATAATTTATCTATTAATTTGTCATAATTCATAAAATTGTAATATATGTATTATTAAAATATAGATAATATTAATATAATAATTAAAATAAAAACTATTAAGACAAAAAAAGTTTATTTTTAATAAATTACTTATGATTCGTTCAAATTCATTTGAATAAATAAAATTATAAAGTAAAATAACAAATATATTACAAATATAGTGTAAAATATGGCTATACCAGTTTATTTACAACAATTTAAAGCTGCCGGCGTATACCGTGTAGTTTTTGATAAGTCAACTATCTTAAACCAAGACATTCAAATTTTAAGATTGGTAGTAGGATATTCTGAGGTTGGTCCTTTTAATATTCCTGTTCTTGTAAAGAATGCAGCTGAATTTAAGACTTTATTTGGTGATATTAGTAAGAAGCTTGAAAAGCGCGGTATATATTTCCATCGTTTAGCTCTTCAAATGCTTACTGTTAGTCCTATTATCTGTTTAAACCTTAAGAAATTTGATGGTGAAACAGTATCAGGCGCTACTATTAACACTGAATTTAATCCTACATTCGATCCAATTGATGAAGTTCAATTAAAGGTTGAAGATGTTTATGACACAACACGTTTCTGGGAATTAAATGCAGAAAAACTTAATGGTCTTAGAAGTGTTTCAGGCACAGTAATGGATCAATACATTAACTTAGCTATAACTAATACAAAGAACTCTTCTATCTCTTACTTTATTCGTAAAGCATCAGGTACAAAAGTTGCTGGTTATAATATTACAGTTAACGATTGGTATTCAGATGAACCTATGCCTGAATATCTTGAAGGTCATGAAGGTAATTTAATTTCTGACTTCTTTGCTGAAATTTATGTGTTTAAAGGTAAATTTACAGCTAAACAAGTTCTTGCATCAGAAACTCTTAAAAATTATTTCTATATAAATGATAAAAAAGAACTTGTATTAAAAGATAAGATATTTGATGCATTTGGCCAACCAGTAGATACTCTTGATGCATTATATAATGATTCATCATCTAATGCAATTGGTCACTGGGTAGGTTCTTTAATTCCTTATTTTAAGAACAAACAAGGTTCTTATGCAGCTCTTGATGTAGTATTTAATAGCGATATTGACATTCATAATGCTATGATGTCATTTAATGTTGATCTTCTTGAAGATGAAAATAAAGCAAACATCGATCTTTCAGGTCGTTTAAATATTGCTGCTGGAGAAGGTCAAGGTATTACATTAGCTGAAATTTATGCAGGTAATGCTAAATCTTCTGTTCTTGGTAATACTGATGCTTCTATTATTGCAGATGAAATTGACTTTATTCCTAATGTAATCAAACTTGAAAAGGATGAAGCTACTGCAAAAAATAAAGCTACTGCAAAAATTGGTTTTAAACAAACAGGTACAAGTATTTCTGGTCAATTATATGTTTCTGAAGTAGATGGAGATACAATTACTGTTAACGAAGTTGGTGATTCAGAAGTATCTATTAATATTGTTGCAGCTACAGGTAAAGGTAAAGAATTAGCAGAAAAATTCGGTGTACAATTTGAAGACACAGAAACTGAAGGTGTAAAATATACACAAGAAGAAATTGATGCTGCTCAAGAAGCTCATGATAAAACTGTTGATGATTGGAAAGTTGAACCAACTGAAGGTGTAAAATATACACAAGAAGAAATTGAAGCTGCTCAAGAAGGAGATGAAGCTTATGGTAAAACTACAGATGATTGGAAAGTTGAACCAGCTGAAGGTGTAAAATATACACAAAAAGAAATTAACGCTGCTCAAAAAGTTTATGGTAAAACTACTGATGATTGGAAAGTTAAACCAGGTTTTAAACCAATAGAAGGTGCTGGTACATATTGGACAGATGCTGCTTTCTCTACAACAGGTGAAAGTTTACTTGCTGGTCCTGATAAAGTTATTACAAGTATTCTTCGTCTTGAAAAGCATGGTGATAACTATACAGACGCTGATAATAACGTTAAAGTTAATATCATGGATGTATTTGTTGAAACTATTCAAAATGAATTAAATGAAGATGGCGCAAATGCAGTATATGGTTCATCAATTTCATTTATTAAGAAAAATGATAACTGGGAATTTAATACAGAAAAAACTATTAATGGTATACCTGGTGCTCCAGCTCTTATATCTACAACTCAATATGATAAATCTCTTTTAGCTGTATTAAGTAAAGGTGATTGTTTATTAGCCGATGACGATACTGTAGATTATAATGGTGATGGAGTAGCAAATGATGCAAATGGTTATTACGATAATGTATTTGTTCAAGAAGTTGGTACAGTTTATGATGATATAACAGGTGAATTTAGTTTCCACTATGTATTAGTTACTGCTGAACCTACTATTTATAATGATAATGCATTAGTTCGTATTGATAGTGCTCTTAACAAAGAAATCGGTATCATGAAGCCAATGTATCTTGAAGGTTACACATATAAGAATGATAAACCACTTGGTCAAGGTATGTATGCTAAAGTACAATGGCAAAACTTTATCCTTTCTGCTTTAACAGATTATAAAGGTCTTCGTACTGGTCTTCTTAACAAAGCTGAAATCGATTATCGTTATGTAATTGATACATTTGAATCATTCCCAACAACTGGTCTTAAGAATGTTCTTTCATTCTTATGTAAAGAAAAACAATCAGCATTCTGTATTGCTAACTTCCCATCAGTACAAACATTTGTTAAATGTCCATATACATCATTCACTGATAACAATGGATTATTCAATGTTAACTATGTAGTTCAAGGTTATAACAAGAAGAAAGCTGCTGCTCTTAAATTTGGTTTACCTGGTGATTCAGATGGTGCATCATTCATTGCATTCTATACACCACTTAAATTCTCTGATGGTTTTGTAGATTCAGTTGTTCCATCAGCTGGTCTTGTATCTAACTTATTCATTGAGAAGTATATGTCTCGTCAACCATATTATATTGTAGCTGGTCCTAACTATGGTGCTATTTCTGCATCTGGTCTTGTTGGTCCTGACTATCGTTACTCAGTTGATGAACTTCAAGTAATTGAACCATTTGGCGTTAACTGTATGGTATATCGTCCAAGCTTTGGTACATTTATTAACGCTAACCAAACAGCTAAACAAACTCCTGTTTCAGCTCTTTCTAAGGTACACGTTCGTGAATTAGTTATTTACTTACAAGATGAAATTGAAAAAGTACTTCAAGCTCATCAATGGGAATTCAATAACCAAACTACACGTAATGCTATCCTTGATAAAGCTAACTCTATTTGTTCATTAGTTGCTTCTAATGGTGGTCTTCAAGCTTATCAAAACATTATGGATGAGTCTAATAATACACCTGAAATTATTGACAACGAAATGGCAGTTCTTTCTACACATATTGAACCAGGTATGGGTTGTGGTAAGATGGTACAAGAACTTACTCTTTATAGAACTGGACAAATGAAAGCTGCTATCTCTTAATAAACACAATAAAAGAAGAGAGTCTTAGTGCTCTCTTCTTATAAAAGTTTATTATTTTTATTAAAAGAATACAAAATATATTCAAATATTTAATAATATGGCATTAACACATTTACCACATATTAAGAATATGAAATCAGGTATTAATAAGTGGGATCCAGTACATAAAGCGATTTATGAAGTTTATTTTACACTTCCACCACAATTACAAAGTACTTTTGCAGAAGATGCATTAATCTTAACTGAACAAGTTACTAATGTTGCTGGTCTTGACGTACTTCAAAAGACAACTGATACAGGTGAACAAAAATTCTATGGTGTTACTGTATCATTCTTGAATCCTACTCTTGATACAACTGCCGCTGATATTACAATTACATTTAATCTTAACTTACGTAATGTAACAGATAACTTTGTTCTTAAGTTATTTATGGCATGGGAAAATATTTCTTATGACAAATCAGACGGTACAAGAGGTATTAAGACTGATTACATTTCAGACGTTCTCAGAGTTGCTGAAGCTAATCGTAATGGTGAAATTTGGAGATCTTATATCTTCCACCACGTAATGCTTAAGAGTGTTACAGGTCTTGATGATCTTGATTACACATCAAATGATGCTCGTACATTAGTTTGCGTATTTAGAGCTGACTTCTGGGATGATGAACTTGCATAATCATTTTAAACGTATAAATAAAAAATGGTCTGAAGTAATTCAGACCATTTTTTGTTTTAATGGGTATTTTATACGGCTCAGTTTCATTCTCGTTCACTATAATGTAAAAATAATATAGTTTTATATTTTATTATTTTTGCATCATCTCAGTGAAAATCTACATCATTTTTCCAAAATTCAATAATTTATTATTATAACTTATAGAGGTATTCAAAATTATATAATTTATATATTATGGAACTTATTAAACGTGATAATAAAGCTAATAATTATTTTGATAATAATTTAATTGGAAAATATATATATTTAAAAAGATCAAATAAAGATATGATTATTCATAGAATATTTAAAATTAATGATCTTTTAAATAGCAATCCTATAACTTATAAAGTTGATAAACAATATTATTTTACAGTACCATTCAACCAAGAATGTAAATGTTTTTGTTATAATGGTACAAATGTAATAGAATTAGATTATAGAGAAGAAATATATTCTATAACAGATAGTGAATATTTAAATATGTTTAGAACATTTGTTAACTTTGATGGCTATTTATCTAAAGATGTTTCTAATGATTTAAAAATAAAGAGCTGATAAAATCAGCTCTTCACATTATTCATTTTCTTTATCTTTATCAATTAACATCCAAGGATGATCAACTGGATTAGACTCTGTTTCTTCAATAATTAGTCCAAATTCAGTTTTTAATTCATCAGCAGTATTGTCATATCCCCATTTTGTCAATACCCTATGAGCATAATTAAACTTGTCAAATATAGACCAAATTTTAGATGGAGATGTTGGTGAAGGATATCCACCATTTTTATAATGTTGCCAATCTACTAAATTCTTAAAATCTTTATAATTAAGTTCAAGATTTGTTATATATTCAGCAGCTTTAGCATATGTTTTATATTGATGCCAAAGAATTGTATTAATATATTCTCGTTTATTTGCTGATTCATTCATAATTTTATCAAACTCATCTGACTTGTAATCAGTAAATGGTTTAAATTCTTCATTATCTTCATCAGTAATTTTGAGATCTTCACCATTCATATATGACTCAAGAAATGAATGACGCAAATTAGTAATAAGTAAACGTTTAGCAAAATCTTCAGCAAATTTATCAATAGCTTTATCTTTTAAAGTATCATTATTTCTACGAGAGCAAATGGCGACAAAATCCAAATATGTCTTTTTGTCAATAGGTGTTAATTCTTGAACTCTTTCTAAATCATTAATTTTAATATCATCTGACATCTCACAGATTTTATTCATTAATTCATCACACCTATCAATTAATGCATGAACCTTTTCAGTAACTGTTACATATTTCTCTTCAAGTTTTAATTCTTCATCAGCATAATCATAAGCTTTCTTAAGTTTACGTAACTTAACTTCACGAGCCTCTTCAGGTGTTAAATTTTTCTTTTTCTTAGGCATAATTACTTAAATTCTACTTTGTTAAACATATCAATATTATATTCTTCATCTTCATTCCAAACAACTTCGATTTTATCATAACCATTATTTGATGGACGTAAATGATTAATCGTAGATAATGGAACTTCTAAAATTTTCCATTCATCTGGAGTTAAAATATTCCCATAATATAAAATAGCATATTTCATTTTTATTTCAATACTTATTCATTTTTTTCATAATTTAAATATAATGAATCTTTTACAACCGCAGCATTTTCTGTTCCACAAGATTTAGATTTTAATTTTTTAAATGATGAATGACCAGAATTAACATACTCATGTCGTTTATACAAATCTTTTGGAACATTTGCTGTATTATTTTCCTCACCAGAAAAACCATCATATGATAAAAGCCAATTGACTTCTCTCATATTCATAGTCATCAATACATTCCAAAATAAATCTGTGTCAAAACCATTACAAAAATACATTCCACCAGATTTTTCATAAGGAGGATCCATATAAATTAAATCACCTTTTGTTGCATTTTTAATTACTTCATTATATGGTTTACATACAAATTCTATATCAACATTATCTATAACATTACCCCATGTCTCAAATACTTTTTCAAGTTCTTCTGGTCTAATTCCAAAACGACCGGCTACATGAAAAGGAGAATTAAAATATCCAGTTTTTGGATTATATCTTATTAAACCATTAAATGATGTACGAGTAATCCAATAAAATATGTATGGACGTTCTGGATTATCTTTATCCATTTTATTATATTTATCTCGCATTTCATAATATAATGTCTGACATTTTTTAACTTGATCTTTTATATCTGGTGTATTTGGAACATCTGCCCTACGTAATAATTCATTATGAAGTTTTGTATAATAATCATACAATTTTTTACGAGTATCTTTGTTTTTAAATATATTGAATATATCTATTAAATCTTTATTTATATCTGAACATACAATCTTTTTAACTGTATATTCTCCTTCATAAATACGATTTAGTAATTCATGTAAAACAGAACCTCCACCTAAAAATGGTTCATAATATGTATTTATATTTTTAGGAAATTGATCAACTATATATGGAGCTTGTTTACGTTTACTACCTGTCCATTTTATAAAAGGAAATTTACTTATATCTGCCATAATTATACATGTTTTATATTATTTTCTTCTAATTTTGTTTTTAATCTTTGTTCTTTCATCAATGTTTGTTTTTTTATACATAATGCTAATACATCATTTATATTAGCACCAATATCTGTACACATACATGTTAAATAATATATAATATCCCCAATAGAAATTTGCAAACGTTGAATATCTCTATCTGTAAATTTACCTTCTTTATCTTTTAATGATGTACGTAATTTTTCAGAAAGTATACCTAATTCTTCATATATTCCAAGTATTGTATAATAAGGACCAAGTTCTACTGGATAATTTGTAAAATTTCTTAATTGGGTTTGAAAATCAAATGCGTCCATATTTTGGATAATGTATTTATAATTAAAATAGAAATTAAAAAATCAAATTTTAACATTTATTATTTGATATTTATATATGTTTTTTTCATATATATCGATTTTTGCTAATCCTTGACAATATATTTTATTAGTTAATTTTTTGGCGTCAAAACAATCTATAATATCATATAATACATATTCTGTTTTTAAATCTGATAATCCCAAACCTCTACCTATTGATTGCATATTTACTATATTAGATTTAAATGATTCAAATAATACACCAAAACAAAGATTTGAAAGTGTAATTCCTGTACTCATAACTCCATATGAAGCCACTAATATACAATCATTATGTTCTTTTAACAATTTTTTTATAGCATCTCGTTTCTTTCCACTAATTGCTCCTGTAATAAGTTCAATGTGTCTAAATGGAAATTTATAACGTAATATTTCAACTAATTTATTTAAATATGTTGTATGATGACCTAATATTAATGTATTTTTATCACATACCGGTAATATATTATCGCATAAATAATCTATACGTTCATCTAAAAAATGAGTTGTCATACGTTCAATTACTAATGCATTAGAATTATTTGATTCATTAACTAAAGCTTTAATATTAGCTATATAACCATCACGAGCAACTTTATAAAAATCATTAGTTTTATCTATATTACCATCAGGAAAATATGTATTAAATATAGTATTTTTAACTTCTTTTACACCAAAAGGTAATTCTTTAACAAATTTAATCTGATTTTCTGGATGTTTTAATTCAATACGTTTTTTCTTTCCTGGATGCTTTGGATCATCTTCATAATTAAAATCACTAATAGCATATTCAGCGCATTTCATATAAGTTTCCATTACTTTATCTACATTTTTATAATGTAATCTTATTTGTTTGATATTTACTGGAGATATATAACCAGCATCCATTAATTCTTTAGGAGTAATTTTTTGAATTGTCGCACCCAATAAAGATTTTACACAATAATAATCAGTTGTCTTTTCTTCTGGTAATGTACCCGTTAATCCAAATGAAATTATAACGGACTTCATAAATGGCTGACTAATTATTGTTTTAATTTGTTCTGCTTTAGCTCTATGCGTTTCATCAACAAATACTACATCATAACCATTAAAAAAACTTGGATCATATTTTTTTGATTTTCTATCTAAGAACTTAATTAATGATTGGAATGTACCAATACTTAAATTTGCAGATTCAACTAATTCGCCTTCACTCCAAATGCATTCAGTTCTAAAAAATTCTTTATATTCTTTAAAATCATTAAATCCTTGCTTTACTAAGTCAATAGATGGAACAATCATTAACATACGTTTAGCTCCATAATATTCTACACAGTATCTAAATATAATATATGCTATTAATGTTTTACCAGCACGAGTAGCTAATTCAGATACAGATTGTTTCCATTGTAATATTTTATAAGGAACTTCATATTGATATGGTCTTGGAGTAATTGACAAACCCCAACTATCTACAATTTTTTTAAACTCATCAAATGTATGTTTAACTTCTCGTTTAAATACATTTTTATTTTCTATAAGACCATCAAATGGTACTTTATTTTGTTTAAAAAATTTATATATTTCTTGCCACAAACCTATTGAACAATAATATACAATATTACCATCTGGTTGAACATATCTATATAAATAATCTTCAGTACGTGGCTCACCTTTATATCTTGGCAAATAACATATAGGATCTACTAAATTAATAAAATCAGTTAAATTAGTATGATTTTTATTTGATTTTAACCATATTTCATCTTCTTTATTATCAAATTTTAAAAATAAATATCTTGGTTCGCCTTTATAAAATACAAAATGTATCATTTATTTCATAAACATTTTTTAATAAAATAGTAATAATTAAATAATATGTTAAATATATAAATAACATATTTTTTTATTTGAATATTATTTTATTTTTTCTATATTAAATACAAATAATAAATAATATGGAACAGAATAATACAGCTACACCAAGACAGAGATGGGCACTTTATTGTATTACTAAGAAAGATTACCGTAATGAAATTCTTTCTAAAGAGGAAGCTGCAAAACTTATTCAAGAATTGGGTACTCCTAATTATAAGAAAGCCTTAAAAATAGCTAAATCTAAAACTATTGGTGATGAGCTTCTTGATTATTTGACTGAACATATAGATGAGCTTTATCAGGCATGTCTTACTGAGATTGGTTATAAATCAGTTATTGAGGATGATACACATATTCCTGAGGATAAACGTAAAAGATTTGCATTTGTAGGTTGTGGTTGTGGAATCACTTGGCTTAAGTATCGCAAATCAAAAAAGGCAGAAGAAATTGATGAAGCTGCTCATAAGTTTCGTAATAATGAGGTTTTGAATATGCTCATTAAGAAACTTCCTAAGAAGGATTACAAATATTTAGAAAAAATTGGCTGTCCATTTGAAGCAATTTGGTCTCAGATGCAGAATTTACAAACAAAATATTATGGTTTTATTATTAGATTTGCAGAAACAAAAGGAATTGAAATGCAAATTGTATCACATTTAGATTAAGAATATATGAAAACAAAAGATGAAATTGTTTTAAAACGACTTAAGAAAATACAAGAAACAACAGAACTATTAAGAAATCCATTATATAATGATTTTTGTGGTTCGCATTTTTGGTATGATATTGATGAAAAATTACAAATAATTATAAAAGATATTGAACTTAATCTTAAAGAATTTGGTATAATAAAATAATTAAAATTTTAAATTATATATAAAAAATAACTATATTAATTTATAATTTAAATAATATGATAATTAGACATAACATAACAAATTTTAAGAAACCTGCTTATATTTATAAATACCAAGATAATAATTATATTAATATTGGTGAAGTAAATAATTGGGATGAGATTGAGCACTGTATTATTCAGGCTCTTTACGCAAAAGATAATTCTTATTTCTTGAAGATTAAGGATCAGGAAATAAATCTTCTTGATGAGGATATTTTTGAGAAGATTGATAATATTTATCCAAACCAAATGAAATATGCTTTATTTACATATAATCTTATAACTAGTTTAAAACAAGGTAAGATTGATAAAGATATGTTACAAAAATATAATCAAGCATTTGGAACTAGATTTAAGACAAAATGAACAAGCCAATTAGAAATATACTTTGTTATTCTCATGTAATGTTTGATGACATTATGATGAGGAATAACTGGATTAATCAGCCTCCTCGTGGTGTATCTTGTATTTCTATTTGCTCACCTAATGAAGAGGATTTGGCTGAGCATTGGTTTAAGAGAGAGCATAAAGATGGATTGAAAAGTGCTAGAGTATTTAATTTAGATATTGATGATGTAAGTCCATTTTGGTTTGAAAATCATGAAAGTGATTGTTATGATAATGCTTTAGAGTTATATAATAATGGAAAGATTAAACAATCAAATGCTTATTTCAATCACCTCTATATATCTGGTGAAAACAAACAATGGGTGGATATGCTTCATGTTCTTGACTATGAAGAAGCGTTTGATCTTGCAAAATGGATTGACTTCAGAATCAAGCATGACGAAAGAATTTATGTACACTGCGCAGTTGGGGCTTCAAGAAGTCAAGGAGTTGTCAGATATATCGTCGACACTTATGGAGGAGAATATGATATCAGACTAAATCCTGATAATCCCAATAATACATATAATCCTCATGTAGTTATGATGCTTAAGAGAGCTTATCGTGAGTTATTTTATGATAATGCTCCTGATAGCTACTTTCAAACAAAACCAATTAAATTTAGAAATGATATTAAATTGAGTTTATTATGAATGTAGATATAAAAAAACTAACAGATAATCCTAAATTTCAAGAATATTTGCAAGCTTGGCAACTTTATTGTGCCATGGAAAAGAAACATGAAGAAGATGTCAAGAAAATGGCTGAAAATTTACAAAAAGAAATAGAAAAACAAGATGCATTAAATGAGAAACTTGTAATGATGAGAGAACATCCTGAATGGTTTAAAGTTACTTCTCCTAAAGAATATGGAATGAATTTAAATAAAAGAAAATATGGAAACCGTAGAAAACATTAAAAAAAGACTAAGTGATATTGAAGTTGCTTGTACAAAAGTAGTGGATGATTATTGGAAAAAATGTGATGAGGGTATTCCATTCGATGTTGCCTGGAAGTGGTATACTAGTCAACCTGTTATAAAAGAACGCGAAAGGCTTGAAAATGAATTGCGTCTAATTGAAACTCCTAAATATTTTGATCCAATTGAATCAGATGATGACATATATGCACTTGGTGAATTTATTGAATGTTGTAAAGATGGCGAATTTATAGATTATGATGGGTTTGGTGTATATGCATTTGAAGATAAAAAGTCAGATATTAAAATCTATCCTAGTGATATAATGAACGGTAAAATTCGAAAAGATTTTACTCATGTAGTTTGGTATAATAGATAAACTAATGATTGTAAGTAATTATATAATTCTAATATCTGTCATTCTTGGACTTTTATGCTTACTAGTATCAAGATACAGTGGAAGAGAACTTGAAAAATGTAAAACAAAAATGGAATTATTTTCATTGATATTTTGTTTACTTTTTGCGTGGTTTTTCAATTCATTGTTTATATGGTTAACAATTTATAGTATAATAATTGAAATTTCAAATAAATAATAATATGAATACCGAAGAATTACTTAAAGCCTATAATGTTATTAAGTGGGCAATGGAACAAAATAAAAGAGAAAGTTATAATACTGCATTTATGACTGTAAAAAATTGGTTAGCAAATCGAATTTGTGATCAATTAGAAGATGGACAAATTATAAAAACAAATCAAAAATGAACTAATTTCGAAAATTAGTTCATTTTTTTAATTTATTAATTTCATTATAACAAATATCAATAAATTCTCCATATGTTATTCCATTTCTAAACAATAATTCATCATTTATTAAAACATTATATTTATGTTCAATAGATGATAATACTTCGTATAAATCTAATGGATCTTGAAGTAATTCTTTTTGTATTATTAAATTTTCACCATTATTAGATTTAGATGAAAAATATGTTTTCTCTAAACCACATTGTTTAATGATAATTTGATCTAAATATTGTTTTAATACACTTTTTTTCATAAAGCATAATCATGAATATATTTTACATTTTTTAAATTAAAGTTTGCAACAATATAATCTGATACTAGCCATTCCCCAATATATGCAAATAATCTGTGGTATAATTTATAAAACCAAGATTGATTTGAAAATTTTCCACTTTTATTTCTATAATTTAATAAAAAATTTTGATATTTAGTATAATTATAATTTAAATTGTATTTTTTATCTATAAAATCAAAAAATCCTCCAATAAATTCCCATAAGTTAAAGAAATGATATCTATTCATTATAAATGTACTTCTTGAATACATTAAATTAATATCTGCTGATAATTCATCTGCATGATAATATTTAATATAATCATCTTTAGTACGAATATATTCAATAAAATCAAAATATAACCATTCACAATCTTGCCAATCTATTCTACTCCATTTTCTAATACCATACGCACCAGGTTTATCGCATAACATTCTATTTAATACAATACAATGATTATTATCTAAATATTTATAATCAATTTCATTTATATTTAATTGTCTTCTATAATGGCAACACCCAATATAATCAGAATTTTTATCATTCATATAAATCCATTTAAACATTGAAAATTCTGAATAAAATTCATTTAATGGATCATTTGGTCCGTATACCCAAAATAAATTATCATTTTTAAAATTTATTTTTTGTTGTTTATTATGATAACAACAATATATGGTTGTATTATTTTTCATATAATTCTATTGCCTTTTTATATGTTATCCTTTTCTTAATTTTATCTTCAACCCAAACATAACCACTATTGTCATTTTTAAACATTAGTGAATATACACATCGTCTTGTTTTAAGGTCATAAACTAATTTAAAACAATTTCGAGGAATAAGTTTATTAGTATTATCGTAATCACATCCTCCACATATAATAAGTAATGAATCCTTTTGACTCATTTTACGAATTTCAATTTCATAAGTTTTCCAAATACCTCTATTTAATTTAACTGTTTGTGGAACACAATTTATATAATAAAATGTTGATTTTAATTTTGCTTTATTATTTGCAAAATCTTCTGCAGGAACTAAATGACCTCTATCATATCCAGTATGTGTATAGTTAAAATGAGGAAGTGATTTATAAGCATGGAAATTTATATTTGCTCTTGAAACATCTCCACCACCTTTATATAATTTATATATGACAAAAGATGATGTTTGTATATTTTTAGAATAATATGCTTTATAATATTTTAAATCATATACATAATCATATTTCTCAATTACTTGTGAGAAACATAATGCTGACATGCAAGATAATAAAATAGTAATAAATAATTTATATATAGGTTTCATATATGTATATTTTGTATACCTTTATCTATAATTTCAAATTTATATCTAAATAATTTTCTTGTTGGACATCTATGATTATAATCATAATATTCATTATACATTGGGCAATACCCGTCTTTTATATGTCTAAATACACAATTATAACAAATTGGTACTTTAATATCAAGACCTAATTTAGATTTTGGTGCTATTTGAATTTTTTTCTTTTTCATTTGATTAAAAATAAAAAGAGTGGATAAATATATAAATATATCCACTCATTAAATAAATTATAATTACCCAAATATGGCTTATTTACTACCGGTAGGTCCTTCACCAGGAACAACTTCACCGATAGGTTTATTTAGGTTCATCTTTTCCATAACTACGTTATGTTTAGAAGCAATGTCGTAGATTTTTTCTGTTGTTGCAGCATATTCTTCACGAATATTATCGAAATAAGCATTAATACCAACCACAGCTTTAGCTTCAGCATAACCTGTATATGATTGTCCACCAAGTGTACGAAGTGTTGTATCAAGCATTGCATATGATACTTTCTTTGGATTCTTTTCAGGATCCCAGAATTCATACATACTTACAAGAGCAACTGTATATTGCCATTGAATTGTTTGCTTATCAAGCAATATACGAATACTTTTTGCTACGTCAGCGTAACCGTCATTTTTAAGTTTAAATTCTTTAGAATTAACTTCCTTGTCTACTTCTTCTGCCTCTTTAATAACTTCTTGTTCAATTTGTTGAAGTTCTTCTAATGTTTTACCATTCAAAGAATCTGCATAATCTTTAAGAAATTGTTGTTTTTCTTGTGTATTCATCTAATTTTCATGAAAATATATTTAACGTTTTAATTAAAGTAATACATATAAATATAATATGCGATACCAAATAAAACTATATATAATATAGACTGTTTTACAAATTTTTTCAAAAAATATGTAAATCTTTGTCTACTAGCTATATCAAATATTAATAAATAATTATCAGCATTTAATGGACCAACATGTTTAAAATCAATATCAATATAATCATATAAACCATGTAAATGAAATAATTCACCAATTAATGTCATTTGTCTGTATGTCCAAATTTTTAACTGTTCTAAATTATTTGTTGCAGTTCCATTTATTTCAATTATCATATTATTAACATTAAATTTTCCATTAATGTCTATATTTGGATTAATTACGCCATATAATCTACCTAACCAATCTTTATCTAGATCGATATTTATATATTGTTTCATTAAATTTTTGAAACTATCACCATAAAATATTTCGCCAATTTTTATTCTATCTGAAATATATTGGTTTAAATATTTTAAAGTATTATACGCTTTTGATATTAAAGTATAACTGAAAATAGTTTTTAGTATTTTCATTACATTCAAAACATTATTTTTAATAAAAATAGAAAATTTAATTAAGTAATTTCAAAAAATCATAAAAATGATTTAATAATAAATAATCATAAAAAATGATTTAATATTGAATTTTTAAATTTTTGTACTATATTTAAAAAGAAGAAATATTTAACTTGTAATATTATGAGAAATTTAAAAGAAATTGTAGAAGCAAAAACAAAAGCAAAAATTGACATCCAAGATAACACAATTAATTACATATCAGCAAAACAGTTAAAAGATTATTTAAAAATTGCTGATAAATTTTTGTGTGATGATTCAAAGGAAGTAATTAATTGGCTTATAGTAAACAACGCAAATTATATTTCAGAATTATCTAATGATACTGATGAAAATGCATTAGCTGGTTTTTATAATGCTGGAGTACCTAAAGATAATAAACTTAAAGAGTTATATAAGGCTTTAGGAAATGTTGTTAATAATGATCGTATTCTTGAGATACCTGTATTTCAAACAAAAGAACAGTTTGAGGCCATTATTTCAAAAAAAGAATCTCCAGATGCAATTATTCTTGATTTATCATCTGAAGAAAGTAGAAATAAAATAGCTAAACGTTATGAGCCACTTGTAATTAAAATGTGTGCTCAATGGAATGGTAAATCAAATCTTTCATATGATGAACTTAAATCTGCTGCATATGAAGGTCTTACTTGGGCAATGAATAAATATGGTAAAAAAGGTAATAAAAATAAAGTAGATCTTGATACAATTGTTTCTTCTATGACATTTGGTCAATATGCAGCTTATATGATTAGAACATCAATTCTTGAAGCAATTAAGAATGAGTCACAAACTGTTCGTATAGCTGTATCTGCGCAAAATAAAGAACGTAAAGAAAAAGGCCATAATACAAAAAATAATACAGTATCTGGTAATAAATCAGTAGGTAAAGATGGCGATGAAGGTAATAAAACATTATTTGATTATATTGGATCAATTGATGATACAACTCCTTCTATATATGCAAAAGATATAGAAAATATTCAAAAGGAAATTTGGAGTAAACTAGAAGAAGAATTTGATAAGAAAATTCTTGATATTTTTTATAGTTTCTATGGTTTAAATAATCATGAGAAAATGAAGAATAAAGATATTGCAAAGAAATATAATGTATCAAATTCTAATATTACATATTATTGCTTTAGAGTTTGTCAATATATTAGAACAAATAAAGAACTTCGTGAATTATTTGTAGAAATGTCTGAAATTATGCAAGAATCTAGAGATATACAAGATAGTGCTAATGTCCGTTTTGAAAATCCGATACGTGTAAATGTATCACAAAATACATCTGTATATGAATAAATGAAATCTATAAAACAATATATTTTAGAAGCTGTAGAAGCTTATAGATTAAATAATGTTGATGCAAAATATAAAGTAGAGCCTGAAGTAATAATACTTCAAGCTCCAGAAACATTTCAAGAATCTGATATCCAACAATATATGGATGATATGTGGTTAGAAAAATTGCCATCAAATTCAGATTATTCTGAAAAATTTTTTGGAAAAAATAATGATAGTATTTATGATGTTCATTTCGAATATGATACTTTTGAACATATAGATATAGAACCAAAAAATTATATAGAATGGAATTCAAAATATGCTGATAAAAAAATTAATGATGATATTAAGTTAGATTATTTTAAAATTAAAAATCTTAAATACGTCATTAGTTTTGATAGATTTGATTTAGTAGATGTTGATGACGATACAGTTAAAGAAAAATTAATTGATATATTTAAAGCTGCAGAATCTAATAATGATAATGAATGGCCAATCGAAATTAAATTTGATGAAAATTTATTAGATTATACTAAATGAAATATATAAATAATTTTATTAACGAAAAGCTTCAATGCGTTTTAAATGAACGTACAGAAGTTGATGAAATATTTGATGTACAAGATCGTTTTAGAGATAAAATGATTAAAATGTGGAAATCAAATAAAGATTTAAAACCATTTGATTTATATTTTAAATGGAAAAATCATGATATTACAACAGGTGAATGGCGTAAAACTCCCAAAGATGATATAAAGAAAATGATATTTGCAGCACGTAATTTATCAAATGAGGAATATGAAAAGGATAATTACGATGGCGATTTAATAGAAGTTCTAGATGCAATTGAAATGGAACTTATTAATATTATACAATTATTTAAATAATTATGAAAACTATTAAAGAATTTATTAATGAATCTAAACGATTTGTACTAAATAAATCAGAACGTGATGCATTGTCATCATTAATTGGCGTTCTTTCAGATAATTTAGGGGATGATGAAGAGATCGAATTTTATAAATTAGTTATAGATGAATTAACTGATGATGAAATTAAGCAATTAGACAGTATGTATGATTATTTAGATAATGAAGAAACATATAAAGTAATAAATTATAGTATTACAAAAGATGACATACCATTAATTAAAAAGATATATCAATTAATTGATGATAATGATTTGTTCAATAATAATTGGGATTTAATGGATGCATTTGAAAAAATATGTTTATAAATAAATATATATTTAAAATATGAAAGACTTAAAAAATTTTATTATAGAATCAAATATTAATAAAGGAATTGATGAATTGGCTTCATTATTAAAAAAGACTGTTCTTAAAGATGTAAAACTTTCAAAAGATGACTTTGAAGAATTGGAAAATAATACATTTAATTTATGTAATGTTCCACAAGATAGTAAATTAGCTAATGATTTCTTTAAAGGAAGATCAAGTATATTAAATGCAGCAATACATACATTAGATTCTGAATCATGTAAAGAAATTTCATTGGTACAATCAGGTAAAAATGATATATTTGTTCGTATTAATTTAGATACTGAAAATGGTGAAGGATATAAGAAGGGAGATATACTTTCAATAGATATGTCAAAAGAAATAAAAGATAAATTAATATAAATTCAAAATAATTTTATTATGAAAGATATAAAAAATTTTATAAATGAATCTTTATCAGAATTTAATTATGCTATCCGATATGCTGCTAATGAAACAGATATTCTAGCATTCAAATATCAAACATCATTACAAAGAGCACAAAGTTTCGTACAAAAAATGAAAAAAGAAGGAATGCTTATTAATAGTATATATGAAATTCCAAAAGATAAGTTTGAAGAATTTAAGAAAATTTCAAAACGTAATAAATTAGATGGAATTGAAAAATGCATCAATAAGAAATACGAAAAAAATGAAATTGAAAAATTTTTAGAATTAAAATAATATGAAAGATATAATTACAAAAATAAATGAAAACCAATTAAATTTTCCTCATTGGAAAAATGAATATTGGGCAGAAGAACTAATTAATCATTTGGATTCTCTTAATAGAGAAAATGATGAAATGGCTGAAATAATTGGTTGGTTTGTTGTTAAAGCATTAGGCGAAACGCCAAAGAATTCTTATAAAGAATTACGTAAACAAATAGATGCCGTATTAGTATGAAATCAATAAAAGAAACAATATTAAATGAAGAATTAACAATTAGTCAAGCTAATTCTCGTATAAATAAATTTATAAGAGAAATAGATAAATTTATGCAAGAATGTGAAGACGGAACTGTTAATGCAGCATGGGCATTGGGTAAAATACTTAAAGGTCTTGATAAAAAAGATTGGGATATTGATTATGCAATAAAATATTACGAAAAATAATTTCATATGAAGAATATTAAAGAATATATAACAGAAGCAGTAAAATTTGATTATTGGGAAGATATCATTGAATTTCCTGGTTATGAAGTTAAAGTTCCAAAGAAATATATTAAACCCATCAATAAAACAAATTATTATCAAAAGGAATTTTTAGAGAAATTTTTTGGATGGATTAACCAATGGCTTGATAAAAATGTTAAAAACATAGTTAAAGCTGTTATTAAAGATGATAAAGACTTCCCAAAAGAAATTTGGATTAAACTTCCAAGTCAATTAAGTGGTAAGCTTCGTTTGGATTTTGACCACTGTTGGACTGATGGCATACCTCATGGATCACTTAGAAGTGCAGAAATAGATGTAAATCATGTATCACCATCTAGTATGGGTGGAGAATTTTATGATGCTTTACATGATTTAGAGCAATTTAAATTAAATGAACCAATTAAGTACTAATTATGAAAATATTAAATATAGTATTACTATGAAAGATATAATAACAAAAATAAATGAATCTTCAACGGATTTTACCAATAAAACGACAACTCAAGGTGTGTTTAAAGAAAAGGTAAAATATTCTTTATCTGATTGGAATAAATGGAAAAAAGAAATTAAGGAGGATGTATTCTTTGGAAATTATGAAACTGAACCAGATTTAGAATTAATTTATATTCCGGATCATGAAAATAAAACATTAAAACATATTGCAACATATAACAAGAAAACTAATATTTTATTTTGTGATGATATAAAATTATTTGGGCATGAAATATAAAAAATATAATTATTTAAAATAATATGAAATCAATACAAGAGATTATTAATGAATCATCTTGGCCAGCACCTAAAGAAAAATATATTGATGATATAATTGATATATTAATGCATAGTAACTCTGCTGAACCAAAAGAGTTATTAGAATTAACAATTAGAAGTTGTGCAAGTCGAAAATTAACAGGTTTTGGTGCTGATGAATTAAAAGAATATGCAAAAAATATTTTAGCATCAACAACAACTGATTAATAAATAAAATATAAATACAGGAAAGTAATGAAAGATATTAAAGTTTTTATATCAGAATCTTCTGAAAAACAACGTTTAAATAAGATTCATAATTCTTGGAGTAAACTTGTTAAAAAGTTATCTGCTGAAGATAAAGAATGGATTAAAGGTTTAGCAAATGACACCAAAAATAATCAAATCTTGACAATGGAAGAAATTGAACAACGTTGTTGGAAAGGTGATTTGAAAGATTCTTGGAAAGATGAATATCTCAAATTAATTGATCATGTTCTTACAAGAGAAAATGGAATAACTCAAAAAGATGTTATTGATTGTTATTCATTAGCTCGTTCTGGTAAACAATCAATGATTGAGGTATTTGCTCAAACTATATATATGATAAATATGGAATTAGATTGATAAAAATATTAATTATATATTGAATATGAAAGATATTGTAAATTTTATAAATGAATCTGCTGGGGTGAAAATCATAATGGATCCATTTAACTATGCTATAATTCTTCAATCATTAGGAGCATATGCAGAAAATGATAAGTCACAAAAAGAGCAAGTTGATTCTGTTATCGAATATTTAAAAGATTCCAAAAATGCTAAATGGGTAGGTAGAAAGAAACTTGACCAAGAGTTTAGAATATCATCAGATAAAGTAGCTATAATTTCTCAAGCATTAGAAGCTTATATTGATAATGATGATCGTAAAAATAATCAAGGGAATGGTAGACCAACTGATACTGCATTAAATAGTGTCATAAAATGGTTTAATAATTTTGACAAATAATAAAAAATATGAAAGACATTAAAAATTTTATTTTAGAATCACAACTTGATTATGATGACGTATATCGCGCATTATATAATTATTTCGATAATGATGATTTTGCATTAGATCCATGGGGAGAAAAAACCGGTTCTGGTAAACAATGTTTAAAAAGTAATAGTATTAGTGATATTTTAGATTTTCATCAAGGTTGGGATGAAATAGCTGATGAATGTAATACTGATGAAGATACTCTCACTGATTTTATTGAAAAAAATGAAAAGAAACTTACAAGACAATTAAAGAAAGAATTATAATTAGTGAAAACATTAAATAATTATATATTTGAATCAAGAGAAGTTTCAACCACTTCAAACAAGCAACGTCGTAAAGAGCTTGAGAAGTGGTTGAAACATAAAAATTATGAGGATTATGTAAAAACATTAAATAAAATGTTAGAAGATCCTAAAGCCAAAACACTTCTTGAAGATGGTTTTGGTGGTATACTTGGTGATACTAAATTAACATTTTCAGTTAAAGAAATTCCAGTATCTCAGTTAATGCCTACTCAAAAGGAAATTGATTTAGATAAGTCTCTTAAACATGCTTTAACTGATAAAGAATCACTTAAAAAAACATTTAGCGATCCTATTGAAATAAATAAACCAATTGTAACATTTAGACAAAATTATGTTATTGATGGTCATCATACATGGTTACAGGCTATAACTTTAAATCCAAATGGAAAAATATTATCATTTAATTATGATGGTGATATTTCTCCAATTCAAATGTTAAAAGCTGTTCAAGGTACTATAGCTGCTGTTAAAGCTGATGATAACAATAATAATGGTAAACTTCCATCAAACAAAATAGAAGGTCCTAATTTCTTTGATAAAGACTTTGATGAAAAGAAAATTAGAAAATATCTTGAAGAAACTTTTGATGATTCTTTAATTGACGTTTATTGTGAATATATTTCTAAATTATCTTTAAAAAAATTAACTAAACAAATAAAAGAAGATATAATTGATTATATTACTGACAGACTTTTGGATATAAAAGCAAATAATTATCCATTTGAATCTGCTCCTTCAAGAGATGATATGCCGCAGGTTTTTAAAGCTGGTACTGATGCCAATGATAAATCTTCAGCATTACCAGATAAAGAAGGTTCAGCAATGAATAAACTTAAGGATGATAAATTTATGAAATCTGTAACAAAATAAAATTATTAGATTTTATATTATAATTTAATGGTTTCAACTATTTTCATAATAGTTGAAACTTTTTTATATATTTCCAAAATAAATTCTATTTTTAATAAGAAAAATATTTAATGAAATTTATGAAATTAACAAAGAAAACAATTTATGTTGGTCTCTTTGCGATTCTTTATTTAATTGTTGCATTTAGTTCATTCTTCCATGCATGCGCATTTTTTGGATTGGCAAATAATTCATGGATGTCTATTATATTAGCATTTGCATTTGAAGTTGGACAGGCAGCAGTATTATTTAGTTTGCTTACATCTACAAAAGATAGAGGTCGAATAATGCCATGGGTATTAATGGGTATGTTTACATTAGTACAGGTAATTGGTAATGTTTATAGTTCATATAAATATATTATTACCAATTCAGTAGAAAATCTTAGGTATTTTAAAGAGCCAATATTTATTTGGACAGATTTACCAGATGCCCAAGCAAATGTAATTATTGTATATCTAGTAGGTGCATTACTTCCCATTGCAGCATTGTTACTTACATCAATGATTACGAATTATTTAACGGATCAATCAGAAGAAAATAATGAACAGATTTTAATATCTGAAATACATTCTGATAAAGGTCCAGAAAATCCTCAAATAGAAATTAAAAATGAAGAAGATTTTAAAAAGGTATATTTTCCACCAGTAGATAAAGATAATATAGATGATGGTCAATTATATTATGAAGGTGAAGAGCTGCCTAATAAAATAGATGAAGAAAATAATGATGGAGAAAAAATTGAAATCAAAGAAAGTGAATCCAATAATGATAATGGAAAATGGGATGTGGAAACAAATGAAAATAAATCCACTACCAAAAGTGAAACTCCAGAAAATATCATACCAAAAAATGATGGAAAGAATGATGAAAGTAATTCAGGAAATGATCAACAAGGAACTGAACAAACCGAATTGGAAGGAGATAAGTCAGGAAATGGAAAATCCGATATAATTTATGATCCAGATGCTTATGATAGAGCAAAATTTGAAAATATGGTTGACAAAGAAGTTATTCAGGATATGACAAAGAAAAAAGATTCACATTTTATAAACTTATAATAAATAAAGATGGATTGAAAAATCCATCTTTTTTTGTCTATTTATTAAATAAATATATTTAAAAATAAAAATGACTAAAGAAAAAGCGTCAATGAATAGAACAATAACTGTTAGTGATGATGAAATAAATGAACTAAAATTTAATATACAATATTATTATCATATGCCAAATGAAATAATTTGTGGTGATTTTAATATTGTAAATTCATGTATTCCAGACGTTGATTTAATTTTATTAGATCCACCATATAATATTACCAAGAAATATGATGAAAAGGTATTTAAGGCGATGTCAGATGATGAATATTATGAATATTCATTGAATATATTTACACAATGTTTATCAAAATTAAAAGCTACAGGTACAATGTATGTTTGTGGTGATTGGAAATCATCATATATTCAACGTAAAGCATTAGAGTATCTTGAAAATCAGGGTATGTGTGATGTAATAAATAGAATTACATGGTCAAGGGATAAGGGTCGTGGAACTAATAACAACTGGAAAAATAACATTGAAGATATTTGGATGGTTGTTAAAGATAAGAATAGTTACTATTTTGATGTCAATGCAGTTAAAATACGCAAAACAGTATTAGCTCCATATAAAGATAAAAATGGTAATAATAAAGATTGGCAAGATGATGGTGATGGAGCATATAGAATGACTCATCCATCTAATATTTGGTTTGATATTACTGTACCATTTTGGTCAATGTCTGAAAATACAGATCACCCAACACAAAAACCTGAAAAATTATATGCTAAACTTATATTAGCATCATCTAAACCTGATGATTTAGTTTATGAACCATTTGCTGGTGTATGTACAGGTGCAGTAACAGCAAACAAATTAGGTAGACGATTTATTGCTATTGAACAATCAGAAAGATATGCTTGTTTAGGTTATAAACGTCTTATGATGGCAAAAGTAGATAATCATATTCAAGGATATGAAGATGGTATTTTTAGAGATAAATAAACAAAATAAAAAATTTTCTTTTTTTTATAAATTTATAATAAATAAAGATGGATTGAAAAATCCATCTTTTTTTGTCTATTTATTAAATAAATATATATCTATAAAATAAACAATGATTGAAGCATATAAAAAGTTAGTTAATGATATTAACAAATTACTTAAAGATTTTGAAGAAAAATATATTACAGAAACTATTGTAAAAGAAAATAATATTAAAAAATCTGATGCTCCAGAATCCAATATCAATTATTCAAATCCATTTAACACTATTAAACAAGAATCAAAGAAACATATTGATATGATAAATGAATATCATTCTTATGATGATGCTACAAATTTTCCTGATGCTTGGCAATAATGGATGTAGCTGAAATAGTATCTTATGTAGCTACAGTATTCTTATTAATATCTTATTGTTATAGAACAATAAAATTAAGAATATTTCAAATATTAGGAGGTATAACTAATATGATATTTGCATATATGATATTAGATTCATCTCCTTCTGCTCGTAGTATTATATTTTCAAATATTATATATTTAGCAATTAATACTGTTCAGTTATTTAGGGAAATTAATAGAGAATTAATTAAAAAATATAAACGTACATACTCATTTTATAAAATTAACAAAATATTAAAAAATGATAACCATTGACGAAAATAATAATATATATATACCTTATGATAATGACAGAATTAATGATGAATTTGAATTTTATTTAAATCACCAAGGAAAACAAACAGGAATTACAACAAAAAATTTTATCATTAAATTTTTTCAGCAAGATACATTTTATTTTGTAGAAAAAGAATTATTTAAAGATAAAAAAATACAAGATAAAATAATAAATAATAGAATTCATTATTTAAATAAATCATTAGAAGAATTAACATCAGAAGATATTTTACAAGGATTTAAAAGGTCAGGTATGTATTATGGATATAGTCATTTTAATCCTTTATGGGCAAAATGGTTTTATAACAAATATAATATTAAAACATCTTATGATCCTTGTGGTGGTTGGGGTCATCGTTTATTAGGTTCATTAGATTTAGATTTGTATATATATAATGATTTTTCTACTTCTGTATTTAATAATGTAAATAATATTATTAATAATTTTGAGTTACAATGTATAACACAAAGTTATAATAATGATGCAAGAGATTTTATTCCAACAGAAGATTTTGAATGTATGTATACTTGCCCACCTTATTTTAATTTAGAACATTATGAATGTGGTGATTTTGAATTAATAGATGATTATTATAAATTTATTGATTCTTTATTTAATGTGTTTTATTCTAAACAATCATGTCATATTTTTGGTTTAATAATAAGAGAAGATTATTTAGAAAATAAATGGAAAGATAAAGCAGTTGAAAAATTTGAAATTAAACAACAACGGTCAAATCATATTTCTGGTGGAGGAGATCATAATAAAAAAGAATATTTATATGTATTTAAAAAATGACTGATGAAGATATAATTACATATTATAAAGATAAACACATTCATAATTGGAATAATATTCCTGATAAACATAAAGAATATTTAAATACACGATTTTCTGACTCGTGTTCATATAAAGAATCTATTTGGAGAATTATATATAATATTGAAACACGTCCTGTTTGTCAAATATGCGGTAAACCAGTAAAATTTATTGGACGAAAAAAAATAATATTTAATAAAACATGTTCTAATGAATGTTTTCGTAAATCATTAGAAAAGGAAAAAACTAAAGAACAATTATATTATGAATCACTTTCTACTAAAGAAAAAACAAAATATACATGTCAGCAAAAATATGGAGTAGATAATCCGGCACAGCTAGAAACTAATTTATTTAAAAAGGATAATCCACAACATTATGATTATATTAAAGAAAAAACGAAAGCTACCAGAATAAATAAATATAATCAATATATGAGTCCTAATAATATTTCTATATTGTTATCTAATGAAGTAAAACAAAAACGCTTAGATTCATTTAAAAAAACAATGTTAAATCGATATAATGACATAACATATAGAAATACTTATAAACATAAACAAACATGTATTAATAAATATGGAGTAGATAGTTATTCAAAAACTAAATTATTTAAACAAACTATAAAAGATAAACGTGATATTATTCAAAATAAAATAAATAAAACTAAACAAAATAATAATTCATTTAATGTATCTTTACCTGAAAATGAATCTTATATATTAATAAAAGATAAATATTCTGATGTAATTAGACAATATAAAAGTAATGATTATCCTTTTATATGTGATTTTTATATTCCAAGTTTAGATTTATATATTGAATGTAATTATCATTGGACTCATGGAGGACATCATTATAATGAATATAATAGAGAAGATCAATTATTAGTAGAAAAATGGAAACAAAAAAATACTAAATTTTATGATATTGCTATAAATACATGGACTGTAAGAGATGTAAATAAACGAAATATAGCTAAAGATAATAATTTAAATTACATGGAATTTTGGAATATAAATGAATTAAAAGAATGGTTGAATTCATTATAATTTAATTACTATTTTTTATATAAATTACAATAATTGGGCGTAAACTCCCGTTACTAAAATCCACTTAGTGGATATCTATTGAAAAATAGATTTAAATATATATTTTTATTTTTTATGATATTAGATAGAACATGGAATAAAAAAGATCAAAAGTTAACTATTTCTTATATTGATAAATTAGGAAATAGACAATTTTATCAAAAGTACATTCATCATATTAAATCTTATGAATATGATGAAAACGGTGAATTTGAAACATGGAATGGTAAAAGGTGTAATAAAGTATTTAGAGATACATTAAATTATACACCAAATGAATTTGATATACTTGAATTTATGTATGAATTACCAAAAGACATAAATTCTATAATGCATGCTCAATATTTTCCAAAACTATATACATTTGATATAGAAACAGAAGTTTCAGATGAATTTCCAGACCCAGAAAAGGCTGAACAAAAGGTAACTGCAATATCTTTAGTTGGACCTGATTTAAGTTGTATTGTATATGGTTTACATAATTTGAATGGTGAAAAAATTGAATTATTTAAAAGACGTTATTTAGATTGGATAAATGGGAATGAATTTGCTAAAAAAATTGTAGGAGATAAAACTCCAAAAGTTTTATATCAATATTTTCCATCTGAAGAAAAATTATTAGAGCATTTTTTTACAATAATTATTCCCAAAGTTGCATGTTTAGCTGGATGGAACTCATATAATTTCGACTATCGTTATTTGGTAAATCGAATTATTAAATTATTTGGTAGAAATATTGCATATAATATGATTCGTAAATCTTCACCAACAGGAGAAATTAAGAATATTAGTTGGGAAGAAATGGATGGTACAAAAGTTAGAGTTCCTGGTCCATGTCATTCTATTATTCTTGATTATATGGAAATTGTCAAGCAATATGATCATATTTTAACTTATGAATCTTATTCTTTGGATTGGGTTGGCGGAGAAGCAGTAAATGCACATAAAATTAAATATGATGGTACGTTACAACAATTATATGAACGTGATCCTGAATGGTATTATTTTTATAATGCTATCGATAGTTTGATTACTATGTTAATTCATTATAAACTTAAAGCATTAGAATCTCCATGTGCAGTTAGTTCAGTAACATTAGTGCCATTACAATCAGCATTTGGTCAAGTAGCTTTAGGAACAGCTAATGTATTTGAAGAATTTTATAATAACAAAATGAAAGTTGTATGGGATTATGATGCTATTGAACGTGTTAAAATTCCATATGAAGGAGCATTTTGTGGATGTGTTCCAGGACGTTATGAATTTAATGTTTGTGATGACTTTGCTTCACTTTATCCATCACAAGTTAGAACATGTAATTTATCATTTGAAAATTTTTATGAAAAGAAGATTGGTCCAGATAGTTTGGGTAGATATACTACAATGAAATGGTCTGAACAAGAACTTGAAGAATTTAGAAATGATCCAAATTATTTTGTTACCATAATGGGTAATGTATATAAAAATGATAAAGACTATGCATTCCGTCGTATTCAAGCAAAACTTAAAGCTAATCGTGACAAATATAAATATACTGGACAACGTATTGAATCACAATTACTTGTTAAAATCAATAATTTAATAGATGGAAAACCATCAAATGTTATATTTAGTGATGATGTAATTGAAGTTCTTAAAGAAAAATTTAATAAAACTCCAGATAGTTTATTAAATATGTCTATTGACGAACTTAAATCATTTAAAAATGAAGTTGATGATTTACGTCACGAATATTCACTTCTAGAGTTGTCAATGAAATTGTTGGGTAATGGTCTTTATGGTTGTTGTGCAAATAGATTTTTCTACTTCTTTAATGTATATTTAGCTGGTGATATTACTGGTGAATGTAGAGAATTAACAAAAACAATGAATAAAAATTTGATTGAATGGTTCCATGAAGGTATTTGGCAACGTAAAGACATATGGGAGCAATTTGATTTTGAATTAGACGAGTCAAAACATGATTGGTATAGACAACAAGCTGTATGGATATATTCTGATACAGATAGTTCATACGTAACATATGGAAATTTCTTTAAATGTATGACTCCAGAATCATTGGCTAAATATGATACTGTTGAGAAAAAAGTTCGTTGGATTTTAAAATATAATAAAGAATTTCAAGATAAACTAAATAATAAATGGTGTGACGATTTATATAATCCTCGTCATGGTAAAAATATTCATGAGTTTGAACTTGAAACAATTAGTTTGTCAGGTATATATCTTAAGAAGAAAAAATATCTTAAAGGATTGGTATATAATAAAGGTGTATTTATGATTGATAAGCCTAAAGTATCAGGAACAGGTATTGAAATTATTAAATCGACAACTCCAAAATTATGTAAGAAAATATTAAAAGAATTAATGAATAGTTTAATGTTTGATTATCATGAAGAAGATAGAATGAATTATATTATGTATTTTAATGACAAATTATTAAACTATCGTAAAGAATTTTATAAAGCTCCAATTGAAGACATTTCACAATCTATTGGTGTTGGTGCTTATAAAAAATATGTTATAGATGACCAAAAGAATTTAGTACTTGGCAAACAATGTCCAGTATCAGTACAAGCAGTAGCAAGATTTAATTATTTAGCTCATCAAAATGGTGAGGATGCAAAAAAGATGTATTCTGGTAAAATTAAATACTATAATATAAGACTTGGCAGTAACAATACTGGATATTTTGGTTTTGCGGCTGGTGAGTTACCATCTTGGGCACCACCAATGGATAAATTAGTACAATGGCAAAAGACGGTTATAGATCCAATAAATAGATTTTTGGAAGTTATGGATATACCACAAGTTAATGCCAGCAATGCAGTTCAATTAACTTTATTTTAATTTAATTAAAAAAGTTTATTTTTAATAAAGTTAAACATTGAACTTACAATAATAAAAATATATATATTATAAAATATGACACTTAATGATTTTAAAGCAATTATTGATTACCAATTTGCGTATATTACAAAACATAAAAATATAACAGCAGAAACATTAGATGAAAAATATGCTTATATTACAGGTTTAACTAAATTATTCAGTGAACCAAAAACTATTGAAGCTGCTATAACAGAATTGGGAGAAGATACAGAAAAAATAGATGAATTATTAACAAGACTTTCATGGGCAATCCCTGGTGGAGCTGGTCGTGGTATTCGCGGTAATGTTGCTGATGTGAATAATGATGGTGATGTTGATGAAGATGACGTAACTGAATTAAAAACTATTATTGCTAAAGAAACTAAAACTGAAGAAGATATTAAAAAGGGAGATTTAAACAAAGACGGTAAAGTTGATAATGATGATAAAGATTTATTAGATACAGCACTTTCAGAAGTAACTCCTGAAGTAAATCCTGAAACACCAAAGACTCCAGTAAATCCAGAAACTCCTGAAACTCCAGTAAATCCAGAAACTCCTGAAAATGAAGACAAAGATGAAACTGGCATATAATAATTAAAATAAATATATAGAACATGAAAATTTTAAAATATTATATATTAGGTTTATCAATTTGTTTAAGTAGTTTAACATTTAATAGTTGTACAAATAATGATGGAGAAATTACTCCAATTACTAAAGCTATTGATAATAATGATAAACCTACTACAGAAATTTATATACAGGGTCAACGTTTAGATGAATCTGCACAAACTAAAACAGTTTTTACCCAAGCACGTTTAAATATACCCGAAGAACCACAAACTTATAATAAATATCCTTATGCTAATGAAGCTGAAGGTTGGGAAGTGGCTAGATTCTCTATTCGTGTAGATGGTACTATTCCTGGATATATTGACCAAAGTTCTGCTCTTTATTACGGTCGCCCTTCAGGAAAACAAGGTAGAAATAGAGGTCGTATAAGTACTGGTTATCCTTATTATAGATATGATGATCGCGGATATGATTATACTAAAGTAAGTCAAAAGACTGGTAATAACATTGGTTTATTCCGTTATGTGCTTGATCCTAATGGCATGAAAACACAATATGTTATTTTAGAGCAACCTTCTGTAGTTGGTATTCTTCAAGATGAAATAGATGATAATAAGAAGAATCTTAATAAACTTAATGAATGGATGGAATTGGAGAATGCCAACCCAGGTTATCTTGATAAGCATGTACTTTGGTATGTTGTTAAAGAAGTTGGTGGTAAAGGATATTGGCACGTAAATGGCGTTATTGTTGATTATGAAGTTGCCGATGCTAAAGCTGTTTCAGCTCCATTCCCAGGTGAAGTAGAAATAGACATTCACCAACAAAAACATGAAAGTTGGAATGAAATTAAAACTTCTGTACATATTCGCGCTAATTGTGAAAGTGTGAAGATTAATATTCCATTAGCATATGAAGATATTGTTGAACAAGATGACTTTGCTATTCGTGTATATGATTTTTATTATAAAGAATATGTAGTAACTCCTACAATTAAACATGACAATAAAGGTATTACAATTGAAATCAATAATATTCCAGGAAATCTTATTCAAGAATTTTGGGACAACTATAGAGATGGTTTGACAGTAGAAATTCATTCTTATTGTACTAGAGAAGATATTTGGGAAAGATTAAGTCAAAGTACAGTTAATACCGGTAAGAATTGTAATGTAAAAGGTCAAATTACTACAGCATATGACCCAGAAAAGAAAATATATATAAATGCTCCAATAAAATAATTGAGTAATTGATCTATATCAAATAATCATAAAAGACAGGAAATTTTTTCCTGTCTTTTCTATTTTGTATATATAAACTATAAATGCGTCATTAATTATGATTGAAGGATTTGTCACGTGTTATAAAGACAAGGATAAATATATTCATTTGTATTTTTATCCCGGTGTAGATGATAATGGATTTCCAATATATCGAGATATTGATTTAACCAATTGTACATTTAGATATACAATAATAAAGCATTTTGATAATGCAGTTGATTATAAATTTTATGATAGACGTATTTATAAATTAAATTGTAAATTATTAGATTTTAACGATAAAGAGCATTTTCAAATATTAATGGTAGATTAGAATGAAAAGTTTAATAGTTATAGGGAGTTTAAGTTATAAATCAATTCGTATTGAAGTATCAAAAGATGGAGAGCCTGAAAAGGTATGGGAAAATATTATATTGGTCACCAAACATATTATTAATAACACTAACACAATGTTCACTTGTATAACATTTGTTAATGAATTATTAAAATTTGATAATTATGTAGAAACGCAAGAAATGAATATTAATTCTGCAGATTATATAATATTTATAACATTATTTAAAGATAATATAAATTGCAGGGCATTTAATGAAAATAAAGTTGAATGTTTTAGAAAAACATATTTATTACAACCACAAACAGATGGTAATTGTATAGACGATTTTATTAAACGTGGAATTGAACCTCTTTTATCTGATATAAGTGATTTAAAAGATTCAATAAAATCAAGAAAGAATGATAGGATTCAATTAATAGAATACCATAAAAGTCAATGTTATGAACAAGATTTTTCACAAATAAATTTAATTAAACAATTAGCTGAAAAAATAGTAAATAATTGTAATACACACTTAGAAAGAATCTCAGAATTTTATACTAAATTAAATTGATTATGAAAGTACTATGGCGATCCTTTATCAGGAAGATATGAATCTAAGCATATACGTTTACATTAAATTTGAATATTATTAGTAAAATTTCTATATATATTTAATATAACTAATAAATATATGACAAATAATTTTGATTTTATTGAGAAGTATATGATTAAAAAGGGAATTCCTGCATTAACTACAGATGCTGGCGATTTGTTTTTTAATATTATGCTTGTAAGACGTGGTAAGGATCATCCTAATCTTCCTGCAGCAAATTATACATTTAAGTTATATTATATTGACTCTATTGAAAAGATGAATTTTTTCAAGTCAGAGATTATTAAATGCTGCGAAATATTTGGATTGCGAGCTTATGTTTCAGTTAATGTAAAATCTAAAGAATTATATTCTAAGTATTGTGGATTCAAATATGCTCAGAATACACTAAATAATGAGTTCAAGAAGCCATGGGATATTCCTATGCATATATTTGGAAAATGTAAGCCTGCTGGAGATAAAGTTTGGATGATTGATGTAGATGATGTTGATACTAATCCTAATATTGTTACAGAGGTATTATCTACTATTTTAAGATGCACATCAAAATATCCGAATCCTATTATTGATGAAATTCCAACTAAAACTGGGGTACATGTTTTAGCATATCCATTTAATACTTCAGAGTTTAATAAATTTTGGATAAAAGAGCATAGTGGTGATACAATAACTCCTCCTGATATTAAAAAGGATCATATTACTTTACTTTATGAAAATATAAAAAATGATTAAAGAAATAAAATATCCTTATAGTGAGCTAAGTAAACTTGAAATAGATCGTATTGATTTATTTCGAGGTTATCATTTTGTTGGTTACAATAGTATTCATGTATATTATGTAACTGATTTATCTGCAGGAGCTGGTTATGATATTATTGTGTCATTACATGAGTTTAATAATACATCTGAAATTATATTTGATGATGTTACTAAAAATATTACAGATATTGAAAAGGAATTGCAAACGTTTTAATTATACATTTAAACTAATACATGAATTTAGATAAATGCAAAAATGATTTTATATATTGGATTGAACATTGTTGTATGGTGAAAGATAAAGTAACCCAACGAGAAATCCCAATAAAATTAAATAATAATCAAATCAATTTTATTAAATGGATTCAAAGTATTGATAACGCAGATTATTTAGTTTATACTTCTGCAAAATATAATGAAAAACAATATTTATTTAGACAATATAAATTATGGAAAATATTAGAAAAAACAGACAAGATCAAATTCGAGAATCAGCTAAAGAAATAAAAGCTTGTACAAATATTCCGTCATTTGAAGCTGGAGCAAAATGGGCTGACTATCATCCATATTGGAGAGAAGATCTTCCTAAATATGAAGAAGATAAAAATGGCCTTCCAAAGTTATATTTTTGTCAAGTACTTACAGTGGATATGACATTTGGATATAGGTATTCTTATCGTATTGGTTTTATCACAAAGGATAAAAATATGTGGAATATTGAGCAATATGGCAAACTTATAAAAGTTACAAGATGGTGTGAAATCCATTGTGATGAAAGTGAAAACAGAATGTTAGAAGATATTAAAATTCATGAAGACTCATTAGTAAATAAAGCCGTGTCACAGTTTAAAAAAGAAGATTAATTAATATGAAATATTCAGATCTTAAAATTGGCGATAAATTATATGGAATTGTAAAAATAGATGCCACTAATGATTTTTATGGATCATATAATAAATTTCCAGAATATAATATATATAAAACACCTAAATATGAAGAACTTATAATCACTAATATATATTATAGTGGTGATGATGAACAATTAAAAAAATTATCTGTTCAATCTTATGATATACATTTTTCTTTTTTAAATAGAGATTATATTATTAATATCGCGGAAAGGGATTGGAATGAAGAAATTAAACCTATTTTAGCAACTCTTATATATCCTGAAGACTATTATTTAGATATGGATATATTTATTGGCTCAGATCGTAATGAAATGTTAAATTCATATCTAAAAAAACTTAATGAAAATATTGATACAGTTAAAGGTGTAGTAGAAGAAGGCAAACGAAATATTGAAAATCTTGAAGGCCTACGAAATAATATTACTAATTTATTAAAATAGATAATTTATATGTTATATTTTAGTCAATTACATAAAGGTGAAACGCTTTATTGTGTAGATTTATCAGATTTATCAAAGAGCATTTTTCCAGTAACAATATCATATGCAGAATATGAACATGAAACCGCTATGAATTTTGGATGTGGATGTTTTGGGCATGAAAATACTTGGACATTACGTTTTAAAATTAATGATAAAAATATTAGAAATAATGAGCAAACAATAACTGTACACCATGCTAATACATATTATGCATATTTAAATTTCAATGATCTAAAAAATATTGATGGTAGAGCATTAGTTAATAAATATCATTATCTTATAGCAAGTGATAAAAAAGCTCTTATCAAAAAACTTAAAACTGATATTAGTAATGAAATCACAGATACTAAAGATAAAATTAAACAATATGAAAGATTGTTAGATGCTGAACGTGTTCATTTAGAACAATTAAATAAAAGTTCAGAAATTATAACAGAACAATATAAGTATGATTGAATTTAAAACAGGAAACATATTTGATAGTACTTGTAAGACTTTGGTAAATACTGTAAATTGTGAAGGTGTGATGGGCAAAGGTCTTGCATTACAATTCAAAGAGAAATACAAAGGAACATTAATGTTCAAATGTTATCAGCATGCTTGTAAATATTATAAATATAATTCAACCTCAGATGATACAATATTAAATCAAGGTGGAGATATTTATTTTTGGTATAATACTAAAGTAAATGTTGATGAGAAATGGTTACCATTTGAAAAATCATTTGAAAATCTTATTGGAATAAATTCAAATGAAGCTCCACAACATCATGTTTTACATTTTGCTACTAAAGAATTTTGGAGAAACCCATCAAAATTAGAATGGATTGAAAGAGGACTTTATAATTTTGCTGAAAAAGATTATGAATGGAAAGGTGAACATTTTAAATTCTGGAATTTAGGTCCTGATACGTGGAGTAACGGAATGTCAACTATTGCGTGGCCAAAACTTGGATGTACAAATGGTGGATTAGATTGGGAAAAACAAGTAAAACCACTTATGATAAAATATTTAGAACCTTTAAATATAATGTGTGAAATATATGAGTAAATCAACTTGGAAGTTATTAATGAAAAATGATGGTACTATAGCTCAATGGGATATGGGTACATATTATGTAGAAAAATTTGGATATAAATATATCGATAATTTTGAATGGGAAGATACTTTAGAATATGAATGCTTTGGTAGAGGAACTTCGGCTGCTCATTTATATTTTAAGTCTACTATTACCGGTAATAGCTATCAAATGTTTTTAAAAGATTTTGAAGACATCGTTAAATTACTTGTCGATGGTAAAGTTACCGGAACATTTACATTTTGCAAAAGAGGACAAAATTATGGTATAAAAATCGTTAAAAAATGTTAAATAATAACAATATTTTAATGATATTTGAATATATATAATATTACAATCTATATTATATTTGTAAACTGTTTCTTATTCTATTATATGTCATAAAGACATAAATATATAGAATTTTTATAACAGTGAATAGACAATTTAAATTAAGTGAAACCTCTTTAAATAAAATTAAACAATGGATTAATAGTTCAAATATTACTGATGAAGATTTTATTTCACAATTTACAGATACAATTTATAAAGATGTTAAAAATATAAAAAGTTGTGCTGAACGATCTATTGTTGATTTTTATATAAAAAATGCACAACAATTGCTTTTTGATAATGAAAAAAAATATGATTTTAATTCAGATGAATTTTGGTTAAAATTAAAAGCATTAACACGTAATCAATTAGCAAATAAATATGTATCTAATAAACCATTTGATAATAATATTGACACATATTTTAATGATGTAAAACGAGAATATATTTTACATCCGCAAAATGAATCAGAAGAATTAGAATTTACACCAGAAAATAGAGATATTTTCGTTAAAAATAATCTTAAATTAGTTATTGATTGTGCTAAACGTTATCAAAACTTAGGGTTATCATTTGAAGATTTAATACAAATCGGTAATGTTGGTTTATTATTAGCATTCGAAAAATTTGATACTGATAGAGCAAATTTAAGATTTTCTATATTAAAAAATATTAAAGAATATAAAAAAGAAACATTTACTCATGAAGAGGCGGTAAGTTTAATAAAACATAATTTTAAATATGCTAAATTACTAGATGCAACATTAAATAAAATACCAAAAGATGGTTTTAATAGTAAAAAAGAATTTATTGAATGGGCAAATTTAAATATTAAAAAAGCTTCATTTAGTTCTATATCTTTTGCATGGATTAAAGCAACAATTATTCAAGAATTAAATAAGTTTTCAAAAATTATTAGAGTACCTAAATCATCGCAAAAAGATATAGATACAAGTGTTAATATTATTAGATTAGATTCAATTAATCCGCACACAAATGACAATTACCATGATAATCAAATGGCAGAAATTTCTAATGAAGAATTTGCTGTTGAAGATGAATCAATGGAAAATGTAGAACGAAATAATTTATTTAAAGAACTTATTGAAAAATTATTGGTAAAACTTAATCCTTTAGATAGACGTATTATTAAAAAACGTTTTGGCATAGATATACCATTTCCAATGTCAATTAGTGAAATAGCTAATAATGAAGGTATATCGCAAAATAAAGTAAAATATTCAATTTCTAATTCTATGAAAATTATTGCAGCAAATATTCCTGCAGAAGATAAACAAACACTTACAGAACTTTTAGGTTAAATTTAAATTATTATGTATTATGGAAGAAAAAAACTTATGCGAACAAATTTTATTTGATTTACGTTATAATAAAATTACAGAATGTTATAAATATCTTAATGAAAATCCACAATTACAATCAAAATTATGGGATGATACATTAGAATATTTGTTTAAAAAGATTAAGCCATCAAAAATAGATACAATTGAAGATTTAGCAAAATTATTAGATAATAATGATTATTATGGTGAATTAAACAATGAATATAATATCGATGTAGAAGATATTTGTCGTAAGAATAAATGGATTATATGCTTCCCATATTCTGATGATTGTTTTGAAGTAAGAGGTTATATAGATGATGAATTAGGTGCATACAATGGGAGTTGGTATAAAATTTATAAAGAAGGTGACTTTTATCCAGATGAAGAAGAAGACAATACATATCATAAAGCTGAACAAAATATGATACGCGAAGTATCATGCGAAGCAGGTTGCGACATAAAAGCAAATTGGTGTAATGAAAAAATTTATCAAAATAACCAAAAATATGTTTGGGATATTATTGTAGAAAATGAAAATTTGCCTCATGCTTATTTTAACATTATTGATAAAGATAGTGAAGATGATTATGAATCAAATGAAATATGGGCAAAATGTTGTATAATTGATTGTTCAAAAATATTATAAAATTTTAATATAATATATTTTACATTCAATCTCTGATTTAATCAGAGATTGAATTTTTTTATATACTTTTTCTATATTATATTTATATAATTTAAAATATAATTATAAATGGCAAAGAAAATTGAGGAAAAATATCAAGAATTATCTGAAATTCAGCATATTCTTGCTAGACCAGGAATGTGGGTTGGATCAGTAAAATCAGAAGAAAAAGATACATTTATATATAATAAGAAAATAGGAAAATTTGAAATGAAGATTGTTAACTACATTCCGGCAATGTTGAAAGTAGTTGATGAGGTTATTTCAAATTCATGTGATGAGTTCCGCAGAAAAGATAATATGGGACTTACCGAACTTTATGTAAAAATAGACAAAGCAAATGGAGAAATTATTGTAAGGGATAATGGTGGTATTCCTATTGTAAAACATAAAGAAGCTGGTGTATATGTTCCAGAATTTATTTTTGGTAGATTACGTACTTCTTCCAATTATGATGATACCGAAGATAGAAATGTAATTGGTACAAATGGAGTTGGAAGTTCACTTTGCAATGTGTTTTCCACTTATTTTGAAGTTGAATCTGCAGATGGTAAAAATGAATTTCATCGTTCATGGTCCAATAATATGGAAACCTTGAATAATGATCTTAAAGTAATAAAATGTGGAAAAAAGACTCATTATACTCAAACAAGGTTTAAATTAGATTTTTCTAGGTTTGATACTGATTTAACTACATTTGATGACGATTTTATTAATATAATTCATAAGAGATGTATTGATGCAGCTGCCGCTAATCCTGGATTAAATGTAATATTTAATAATGGAATAGAAGATATTGAATGGAAGTTTAAGAAATTAGATGAATATATTGATCTTTATTCAAACTTATTAAATATCGCGGATAAGATACCATTTGAAAATAGTTTATGCACAGCTTGGATATTTCCTGATAGTTCAGTAGATGTTGGATTCGTAAATGGTGCCGAATGTTCAAAGGGCACCCATATGCGAGCTCTGCGAAATGAAATTAATCAAGCAGTTGTTGATTATATTACTAAAAAGGATAAAATTAAAGATTTGACAACTCGTGGTGTTGATAATAAATATTCAGTATTTATAAACATAAATGTAAGTAATCCAAGTTATGATTCTCAAACTAAAGATACACTTACAACACCTATAGATAAGTTTTCAAAAGATGAAAAAATTAAATGGGAAGTATCAGAAAAATTCTTATCTAAAATTACAAAGTCAGAAATTATAGAACTTGTTCGTGATTGGTATAAGCAAAAAACTGCAGCTGAAGACGAAAAGGCGCTTCGTAAAATTAATCGTGACACTAGTAAAGGATTAAAAAGACCAGATAAATATATTACATGTTCTTCACGTGTAAGGGCAAATAAACAATTATGGATCTTCGAGGGAGATTCAGCAAAATCTGGTCTAAGAGGTGGTCGTAATCCAGAAATCCAAGCAGGACTAATTATGCGTGGTGTTCCACCAAATGTATATGGTATGACCCCAGTTCAAATTATGAAGAATGAAGTATTTAATGATATTGTTACCGTACTTGGACTTAAATGGGGAAAAGAATTTAATATAAATGATTTGAACTTTGGTAAAATTGTTATATCTACCGATGCCGACGTTGATGGTGATAAGATCGCATCTTTACTTCTATTATTCTTTAATAACTGGCCAGAATTATTTGAAAAAAATATAGTTTGTAGAAATATATCACCCATTGTAATATCTCGTAAGGGAAAGGATTGCCAAAAATTCTATACAATGGAAGAATTCGAAGCAGCAGAGAAGAAACTTAAGGGATATACACATAAATATGTAAAAGGTCTTGGTGGCTTATCAGATAAAGAGTCTAAAGAGATGTATCAAGATCCTAAGTTTTTATATTTCAAAAAGGATGAAGCAGCTGATAGTATGCTTAGAAAATGGTTTGCAAAGGGTGATTCGGAAACTAGAAAACAGATGTTGAACTCATAACAAAAAATTATTTTTAATAAAATATATAAAAATTATAAAATGAAAAGTATTGCAAATTATTTAATATCAGAAAGAAATCATTCAGATTCTGATCTTCAACAATATACTGAATTATTAAATTTAGACATACTTAAAGATGTATCAGTTCAATTATCGGAAGCAGTTATTAAAAGATGCGCTGGTTATATCGTAGAAGAATATGTTAAAGTTCAAATTAAACAAGTTAATGGGGAAGTTGCAGATACATTTGTAGATGGAGAATTCAAAGACTATTATGATTTTGAATTAAAGGGAGATAAATTTGAAGTTAAAGCTTTTCAAAAAGGAAGAAAATATTCAAATACAAGATTAACCGCTAAACAACAAGCTGATAAAGATAATTTGATTTTTATTTTTGTTGAATATACTATTAATGGTACAAAAATCCAAATTAATAATGTTAGTATAGAAGATGGCAAAAATATTAAATATGATAATAAAACTGGTAGATTAATGAAATAATTTTATATATGAAAATTAAGAAATGAATTAAATAATAAAGAGATATAATATATTTTATATCTCTTTTATTGTTATTTTTAATAAACTAAATTATATAAATAATATGAAATCATTAAATGAATATATAAATGAATCTATAAATTCTAAATATTTATCAAAATTAAATTTAAAAGGATTACCAAATTCGGATAATCCAGATTATACAATAGGAAAAAATCAAGAAAAATTTATAATTAATAAGTTAAATGAAGCTTATCCAGAATATACTTGGGTTAGTATTAAAGACTATTATAAAGATTCATATGATACAAAGAAAGATTTAATTGATGGGGATATTGTTGGATTAAAAGATGATAAACCTAAATTTTTTATAGATGCTAAAGTTTCTCAAAATTCAAATAAAAAATATTATGGTGTTATAAGTCTTAATTCAATATTAAATTTTGGAAATGAAAACCATTATTATCTTTGTGTTAATTCAGATGGTTCAGATTTTATTGTAAAAACATCATCAGAAATAAAAACATTATTTGATAAAACAAATAAATGTTTAAAAGTTACAAATAATAATAAGCGAAAAGATTTTATTAAAAAAGATCTTAATAAATATATTGATAAGTATATTGATAATACCGAAGATGTTTCTTTAAAGGATTATATGCCATCATATATATTTAGTAAATAAAAAATATTAAATTTGAAAATAAATATAAAATAATAAAATATATGAAGACATTAAATACTTATATTAATGAATCTTTGCTTAAAGATTTTTTCACTTCAATAAAAAAAACAATATTTAATAAAGCTAAACAGTCAGAAATGAAAGTCAATGGAAAACAAATGACAATGGATGAGCTTATTAAATATGTTGATAAAAATATTAAAAAATACGAAAAAAATAAAAGTGCTGAAACATTAATTAAAGATGTTACTGAAATTATTAATAATGATATAACTAATTTTAAGAAAATTGTTCCATTATTAAAAGAATGGACAAAGTTAAAGAATAAAGATGAATATTATAAATTTGATACAATAATTAAAAATGATGAATGCACTAAATATCTCCAAAATATTTGTAAAATATTAACTAATAAATATAAATGGGAAAGTTTTGAAGACACAGAATTTGAACTTTATACAGATGAAAACGGTGATTATGAAGAAGGAGTTGGAGAAGAATGGGAAGTGTATAATACTGCATTTTTAGCATTCATATTAGCAACATTAGCAGATGAAATATTAAATAAAAAGAATTAAAATTTAAATTCTAATTAAGAATCAATTATTTGAATATATAAAATTAAAGAAATAGTTTAAAAGCTATTTCTTTTTTTAATTTTCATATAATATTTTAATATTTAATTTATATATAAAATTTTTATTTTTAATAAATATTTGTAAATTATATTTATTAACATATGATATCACTTAAAGAATATATAATAAATGAAGCTTTTGATGATCTTTTGAAATTAAATTATAAAGATAAACAAAAGTTACTTGATTTAGATTTAGAATATGGAAAAGTAATGCTTGTTGCGAGATATGAAATAACTGTAAGAGAAGTTTCTAATATAGACGAAGAGTTCCAAAAATTTAAGAAGTCATTTATAGACAATAATAAAAAATATTTTCCAATTCTAAAATATAAGGAATTAGAATATGAAAAATACAATCTTGAAGAAAGAGTAGTCAATTTACGATCTGAATTTTTAAAGTTGAATTGTTATATTTCTAAATATTATATTGAGAACTTGGATGACATAATAAGAAAGATTACATATCTAAAATCATTTAAAGATAAAAATTTCAAGAATTCATCAATAAAAATTGAAAAGTTCAATGATGATTTAATAGAACAAGCATTACATATCATAAACACTTCAAAATTTGAAAACCCAAAAGATGATATGTTCAAAAAGACCATATCAGCTGATGAAGCTGCTAAGATCATTAAGAAAAATCTGAATGAATTAAAATATGATTGGGATATTATAATGAAAGATGATATGCTTCCAAGAATGGGCGTCAATCCAGAGAAAACATTTAGAATTAAATCATCTGCGAAATTTTCAAAAGTCGATATTGACAGTTTAATTGCACATGAAATAAAAGCACATGTTGCAAAAAGATATTATGGGTATCAAACTGGTCTATTTTTATTCGTATTTGGATTAAATGGTAAAAATTTTTTTGATGAAGGTTTAGCAATTTGGAACACATTCAACTTAATTAAGACACAAAAGCCAAATGCATTATATAAGATTGCATTGTCTTACATTTCATCATATTATTGTGCAAAATTTGATTTTTGTGATGCATTTATTAAGATTAAAGAGTTGGTCAAGAATAATTTTTCAGATGAGTATATATTTAATATTTTAATGAGATTAAAAAGAAGTGTTATAGATACAAAACAATTAGGATTCTGGTCTGGAGATATTGATTACTTTGGTGGATATATGGCAGTCAAGAATATGACAGACGCTGAACGCGATATTATATTGAAAAACAATGTTGGTATGAGTCAAATACATGATGTTGATATTATTAATAAGTTTTTATCTTTAAACAAGTTTAAACCAATAGATAATGATCGTTTAGAGAACATTAAAAAAGATTATGTTTTCAAAAATTAATTATGAAGGACATTACAACATATATAAAGTCAAAACCTGATAAGAAGCAATCATGGCCAGAATGCGTTAAGAAAATGGCAGATTGGTATGTAAATAATGTTGAGTCATTCTTTGGTGATAATGAAAATGATTTGAAAGTTAGAAATAAAAAGATATTAAAACACGCAAAAGATACTAAGCTTTACCATTGTAATTTAATTCAGAAAGAAGTTAAAGATGATTGTATTGGGTTTGTTATAGCATGTTTACAATATTATGGTATATTTACATCAATCAATTGTGACAAAACTACATTTACTACCGAGTTATTGACAAGAGACATATATAAACATGGCAAATTATATAAAGAATTAATTGATAATGGCGCAAAGATATTAAAGTATGATAAAGACAAATTAAAACCATTTGATATATACATTGGTAATGCTTTCTTTAAAATGCTTAAATCAGAAAACAATGGAAATCCATATAATAAAGATAATGTAATGATTAATAAATTTGATCCTAAAGATGTCAAAAATGATAACAAGGAAGAAAACTTAAAGAATCATACTCATCATTGTGAAATATATGCAGGAGATGGTAAAGCATATACTTGGGGCAAATTACATAAAAAATTGCCAGTGGATATGTATGATAGAAAATATAATTATATTATACGAATAATGTAACTAATGATAGAGTGCTATAATTGCAACATCTAAGCAAGCAGAAAAATCTAAAAGAAATAATAATAAATTAAATTTTAAATTAAATTCATAAAGCTGTACTTATGTACAGCTTTTAATTTTATTTGTAATTTAACTATATTTATTATATATAATAATATATAAACTTAATAAATGTCCGATAATGATATTATAAATGATTTATACAATCGTAAACAAATAAAATGGAAATTTTTAGATAATAATATTAAACAGTATTTATTAAATAGATATAATGATAATTATTCAAGTTATGAAAAGTTAATATTAAAAGAATCTTATTATCGTATTTTAAATAATATTGAAAAATGTCCGGTATGTCCTATTTGTGGTAATAAATGTAAATTTTTATATTTTAGTTATTCAAAAACTTGTGGTTCTACTAAATGTTTAGCTAAAGAATGTCAAAAAAGAAGAGAAGAAACAAATTTTAAACGATATAGATATTATGGCAATTTTGGAAATAAACAAACACAAGAAAAGGCTAAACAATCGATAATATTAAAATATAATACAGATAATGTATTTAAATTAAAAGAAATACAAGAAAAATCATATAAAACAAAATTAGAAAAATATGGGAATAAACATTATAATAATCAAGAAAAAATTAAACAAACATGTTTAGAAAGATATAATTCAACTTCACCATTAGGTAATAGAGAAATATGGGAGCAAACAAGAAAACATACAATAGAAAAATATGGTGCAGCATATAATAAAGAAAAATATAATGAAACCATGTTAAATAAATATGGGATTAAATGGTTTACTCAATCAAATAAACTTATAGAAAAATCGCAATCACCAGAAGCAAAAGAAAAACAATATAAAACAAAAAAGAAAAATGGAACATTAAATTCTTCTAAAATAGAAGATAAATCGTATGAATTATTAAAAGAAAAATATCCAGATATTATAAGACAATATAGAAGTAAACTTTATCCATTTAATTGTGATTTTTATATTCCAAATTTAGATCTTTATATAGAATGTCAATATGGACAATTTCATCATAGTAGACCATATTTAGGAACAGAACAAGATTTAAAAGATATTGAATTATTAAAAGAAAATGCGAATAAAATACATAAAGAAAAAAATGTATCTAAAAGTAGATATGATGTAGAGATAGATACATGGTCAATCAGAGATGTAAATAAAAGAAATATTGCAAAAGAAAATAAATTAAACTATATTGAATTTTGGAATATAAATGAATTAAAAAATTGGATTAATAATGGAAAATAAAATACAAAAAAGAACTATAACAAATTTTTTAAACACAGAATATCTAAATTATGCATTTTCTGTATTAGAGGAGCGAGCAATTCCTTCTGTAATTGATGGATTCAAACCTGGAGCACGTAAAATAATGCATGCAAGCCTCGCAGGAACTACAAAAGATGGTAAGTTATATAAATTATTGGCGTTGTCTGGGGATGCTATGAGGGTGTCACTATATTCGCATGGTGACGCATCTCTTAATTCGACAATAGTTAATATGTGTAAAACATTCAATGACAACTTAAATCCATTAGAATCGGACTCACAAGTTGGTTCATTACGAGATCCAGATTCAGCCGGTGCTCCTCGTTATCTATATGTTAAGCATTCTAAATATATGGACTTAATATATAAGACTGATTATGATCTTCTTGATTTTATATTTGAAGAAGGTCAGTATGTAGAACCAATGACATATTTGCCAATTATTCCAACTGTTTTGTGTAAGAATAATATTGGTGTAGCGGTAGGTTATTCTATGCATAGTCAAGCATATGACCCAATTGATATTATAGATGCATGTAAAGATGTATTGAATTCTAGAGCTGATAAGAAAGATAAAATTAAAACTGTCATTCACCCATATATTAAAGGTATTAAGAAATCAAATTGGGTTTATGAAGAAGGTGCTTGGTTTAATAATGGAGAATGGAAATTAAATCAAAGCAAAGATTTAATGAATGTTACTGATCTTCCTGCTGATGTTTCATATGAAGATTTTGAAAAACTATTGAATAAATTTGAAGATGAAGATTATATTAAAAGCTGGAAGAATAAGTCAGTAGATGGTGGAGTTAATTATGAAATAACTTTTCCTAAGAAGCAATTGGCAATAGAAATGAAGCGTGATCGTTCTGGAAAACGTATTGCAAATAAATTTAAGCTCATTAAACAATTACCAGAAGATTTACTTTGGTTGCTTGATGAAAATCATAAGTTAAAATATTTCCAAAATAAAAATGAGGTAGTTGAGTATTTTGTTAATTATCGTTTAGGAATATATACTGAACGAAAGAAAAAGCTCGTTAAAATTCTTGAGGAACGCATTAAGAAAAATGATGAATTAGTAAAGTTTATTGAATTAGTTTGTAAAGGTAAACTTAAGATTCGTAATAGGGCTAAAGCGAAAATTAAAGTTGATATGGATGGATATAAATTGCCTATGGAACTTATATCTACCCCAATGTCAAAATGTACTATTGAAGAACGTGATGAATTGCTTAAACAAAATGAAGCAATGAAAAAAGAACTTGAATACATTAAAATAACATCAGAAAAACAAATGTATTTAAATGATTTAAATAATTTAAGAAAAGAACTTGAAAAGGACTTTAAATAATTGTATAATTTAATAAATAATTTGAAATGAATTTAACAAATTTTTGCGATAAATTTAATGGTAATTCAGATGAATATTTAGGAATAGCATTTGCTAAAATTTTTGGGAAGATGCCACAAGCGTATAAAATATATTTTAATACGCCAACTAATATAACATATAAACCAACATATGAAGGAATTGATTTTAGAAATATAAAAGCTAAAATTAATGTTGGTAAGCTTATTGAAAATGCAGTACTTAGTACAGAAGATCGTTATGATTATAATAAAAGTAAAAGATATATTATTAGTACTTTTTCTTATTCTGACACTCAATGGATGACTGTTGGTGATTATAATGATACTCAATTTTTGATAGATCATGACGCTTCTGGTATGACTAATGAATTAATAAGTACTAATTATCAAATTATTTATACAACAGATATTGAAAGCACTTTTGAAATTATAAAAAATTGGTTTGAACCTGTTGTTAAAAATGATAAAATAGATTTTGGTATTGCTGCGGTTGACTCTAATGGTTCTATTTATACGTCATGGTATGATTATAGTAATCATGAAGTAGATATTGAAAAAAATTATAATGATGATTTACCATACGATAAAATGTGTAAACTTATTGAAACCAATGATAAATCAGAGCTTATGTTGTTTTACGGAGCTCCTGGTACTGGTAAAACTTCATTAATTAAGCATTTTATTAGTAAATATCCAGATAAAGACTTTATATTTATTGATGGTACTATATTATGTAATGTATCTCAAGATCAATTAATGTCATATTTCCTCGAATGTCAAAATACAATATTTGTATTAGAAGATTGCGAAAAGGTATTAATGGATCGCGAACATAATATTAATCCTGTTATGCCAATATTACTTAATATAACAGATGGTATTATTGGAGATGTTCTTGGTGTTAAGCTTATTTGTACATTTAATACTTCATTGTCTAATATTGATAAAGCATTAATACGTAAAGGAAGATTATCACTTAAATATGAATTTAAGAAACTTTCTAAAGATAAAGTACAAAAGATATTAAATGACAGTGATGCTAAAGAAATGACATTAGCAGATATTTATTATAATAATGAAGAAAATGATTTTTCTAAAAAACCACAAAATAAAATTGGATTTTAAGCTTAATGAAAAATTTTAATATATTATATTTAGATTTACCGTTATTATTTGACGTAGAAACTTGTATATATACTATAGCATTACGTAATATTCTTCATGATAAATTAATCGTAAATTGTTTTGAATATAAAGATTTATTGGAAAAACGTATAAGCAAAGAAGATATACATTTGTTATTTTATAGTGATTTTGGTTATATAAATTATTCAGATGAATTTGATGATATATTGAAAATATATATAACTATTGAGGACTGCATGCCAAATTTAAATGTTGGTGATTATTTTATTTCTACATGTCCAGATAATCTTATGGGACGTAATTTAACATGTCCAACATTTATGTATTATTGCTGTTTATATAGAAATTTGGATAATGATGTAAATAAGTTATATAAAGAATATGATGAAGACTATTTGTTTAATAGAAAATTTGCTTCTTATATAGTTTCAAATAATATTTTTTGTGATGCAAGAAGATTAGAATTATTTGATGTTCTAAACTCATATGAAAAAGTATATGCTCCAGCAAAAGCTAAACATAATTGTGAATTTTCTGATTTTTTAGATAATCAATATTTTGATCAACTTACTGAAAAAAGAAATTTTGTTAAACATTTTAAATTTAATTTAAGTTTAGAAAATACAATTTCACCAAATTATATTACTGAAAAAATATTTGATGCATTTTATAATTTAACTATTCCAATTTATTATGGAGATCCTGAATTATCGCATAAAGTATTTAATGAAAAATCATTTATTGATGCTACATTATTAACTA